>ERZ827156.381-NODE-381-length-65103-cov-4.234289_pt1 | contig 65103 bp, 93 predicted proteins | sample MGYA00519919_ERZ827156 | MGnify/ENA primary metagenome ERZ827156 (study PRJEB31778, sample SAMEA3449269) | human gut metagenome | biome: human gut; feature: human-associated habitat; material: faeces | place: United Kingdom | collected 2010/2012 ... | reverse complement strand
CGGAATAGGCCAGAATAGTATCCAGAGCCTTGTTCAGAACTTCGCTGCCAATCTTGCTATTCACAGTTAGTGAGGAGTCGATTTAGACATAACAGGGAACCTACCTCATTGTTCAAGTTGCTTTTGTGAAAGAGAGGAGGAAATGGGTTCTGGCATTTGATTGGTTGAACGAATTGTTCTTCCTGTGGTTCGCCAGTGGCGTTGCTCCAAGCTTTCCAGCGATTCCTGCTAGTTGCTATCGTTGAATGGATCCACTTGCCAACAGTTCAGGTGCTTCACGAATCGCATCGAATTGAACACAATCCGTCACTCAGTCAACTGTATGTTTAATAAAAAGCACACATTCGCAAAGGAAGAGGCCAATCATAGGGTATCCCATGAACTCTTCCGAAAAGCCTGGAATAGCATTACCAAAAGCGATAAGAGGAAGTGAAGCGATTGGTTGAGAAAACACAGGGAAGAAGACAATCCACCAAACCCTCATAGTCTATTACAGATAAACCAGTGGTCCTTCCTCTTACTCACAAAACACCTTCGTTTGTGAGAACCGAGTGGTGATGATGCCTTTACGAAACGGCACGCACATTGGATAGAACGGGGACAAGCACGATAAACAGCGCCAGGAATCTACTTGACCAGAGACCCCTCACCCAGTCCCATTTCTCTTTTGGCAGCACTTGTATTCTTGGAATTTTCCAGAATAGAGTCATTGTAGTTCATTTACATTTGTACTACTGTGATTGCCCGTTCATTCTCTCTAGTTTCGTTTCGCAAAGCATTTTGAGTTCTTTATACGCTTAGTTCGTGACATGGAAGATGTGGAATCGAGTGACCGTGCTTAGGAGTAGAAATCATACCAGGTTGTGGATAAAAGACGCTCGGGTCGGAATCCCCAGAGTGATGCCGATAACAAGGGCTACTTTGTCCCGAAGTACAACCAGCGCAATAGCAGTGGTCGCTATAACGGCAACAACAATCGCCAGCGAAATCAAATGAATCGTCAAAACAGCGAAGGACGGGACCTATCCTGGAGGCATAGTATGCTGTGAGCGTATTGTGGTGAGCGAATAGGCGACAACGGCTACAATCGTCATCCGCAGAACCGTGGCTCTACCAATGGTCTGTATCGTCAGTACAGCAACAGAAACGGCCAGGAGAACAAGGTCGCTTGTCAGGACTTGATCACCGACCCGCCCGCGAAGAAGGTCGTTGAGGAGTACCGACAGCGCCTCATTGCGAACTGCAGTGATGAGGACTGCGAGCCTACCGTGGTGAATGACAGACTGGTCTATGTGATCGCGCGCTTCCTTCCTCACCCGCAGAGTCGCAAGTGCATCATGAAGCTGGCAGAAACGCTGGTCAATCTCCCGCCGTGCCACCTCTCCTACAAGATCTACAAGCGCAGGTGCGATCTCCCTCCGCCGATGATCCGACTAGACTGGTGAACGCAGTAGAGAGCGATGAGGAGCTGGACGAGAACTGCTGGGACATGCCGACCACCGATGAATTCAATCTCGATGTACCCTCCTCCTCCCAGCTCCACCGTAGAACAGCCTGGGCGACATCGAGGCGACGCGCCAGCAGTTCCTGGAGCGCAACCTGCAGGAGTCGCGGCAGGCGGTGGAGCGCGAGCACGCGGAGGTGGACGAGGCGGTGGCGAAGCTCAAGGAGATGGAGTTGAATGGCAGCATCTTCTCCATGCTGGACGAGGCGGACGCCAAGTCGCCGGTGGCGTGGGCGTGCGGCGAGCGCGTGAGGCGTAGGCTGTCGCCGTTCGAGCCGCTGAGCCCCGTGACGGACGAGGGCATCGACGGCATCGTGGAGCCGGAGGACCTCGCTTCGGAGGTCGCCGTCGCGCCGGACGCCGCCTTCACCGAGGCGGACCTCCTCCGCACGCTCTCCTCGCAGCGCGCTGCTCAGCCTGCCGCGCCACTCGCTGCCCAGCGCGCGCAGTCCGTCGCGCAGTCCGCTTCGCAACCCGCGGCGCAGCCCGTGGCTCAGTCCTTCTCCCAGCCGCTCGGACAGTCAATGAGCCAGCCAATGAGCCAGTCAATGGGTCAGTCAATGGGTCAGCCGCTCGGACAGCCAATGAGCCAGCCAATGGGTCAATCACTCGGACAGCCGCTCGGACAATCGCTGGGACAGCCCAAGCCGGTGTTCGAGCGCGGGCAGGATCCGTACGCGCAGAAGCCCGTGCAGAGACTGGTGCAGCCGCTAGACCCGCGCGGCGGTCGCAACGACTTCGGCTACTCCGTGAGCTGGGGCGATGCGAGCGACCCGTGCGGCCGGTACATGGGCGGCGAAATGTTGCCGCCGTACCGCGGCATGAACCGCGGGTACCCGCCGGCGTACGAGTGGGCGGCGAGGTGGGTGTGATGATCGTAGTCCGCGCGACCGTGTGTACCAGAGCTCGCCGCTGCGCTACTCGCAGTATGACCGTGAGATGGCGGTGCCGGGCATGTACCGCGGGGATCTGGGCTACCGACAGGAGCTGCGCGCACCCGAGTTACGGGGACCCGAACTGCGCGGGCAGCAGGGCGATGTGGGGTACATTCCGAACCGGTACTTCAATCGCATGAACCGCGGGAACCCGCCGGATTTGATGCAGGTGGGTGAGCGTGCGGTGGGTGAGGGTCAGATGTTCGACAGTCAGGACCGCATCGCGCAGATGCACGAGGGCTACGGCTACCCGCCGCGCGTGAACCCGATGATGCGCATGGAGCAGCCGGGACAGCAGCCGGGGCAGCCGGAGAGGCAGATGAGCAACCCGTACTGGATGAACGGGAACGTGAACCGCGACTACTTGTTTGGGCGTGGCGGGAGTGTGAGGCGTAGGATGCGACAGAACGCGCATGTGCGGGGCAACCGTGGGCGAGAGGAGAGGGAGTGAGGCGTAGAGAGCCGATATGGCGGCGTGAACCACTAAGCGATTATTATTGGAGGTGTGTTTGTTTGAACCAGTTAGACAACACTGAAGTGTCACAGGAATGACAATCAGGAATGACTGAAACAAACACCCAAAGCGATCTCCGTGATGGTCAGAAGGTAGTTGCTGTTGGAGCAGCTCAGCACCATGTTATCGCTCAGCGTGTCCACGAAGCACAGGCTGTTCGGCACGTTGCGCAGCTTCACGTGCAACTGCTGGTCGAACCGGCGCCCGTTGGCCGTCTTGCTGCAGATCGACAGCCGGCTGTCCGCGCCCACCGAGAACACCAGGTTCGAGCCCTCCATGTTCTTACCCGTCGTGATCTGCGCTTCACGCCCAATTCACACACCCACCTTCTTCACGGAGTCCGAGTGGGGCTTGCAAATGATGTAGTTCTCCAGCGCGATGTCCTTGCCCTGCGGCACCACGCACCGGATCGAGCCGTCGAGACACCCCACGTACAGCATGTTGTCTATCGCTTACGCCGCCCTCAGACACCCACCGTCGTAGTTCACGCAGATGTCGTTAATCACCGGAGGCTGGATGAACTCGTCTTCCGTGTCGGGCAGCACGGGCAGCACCGTCTTGTGTAGCACCTCTCCCGTCATTGAACTAGGCGTGAAGGACGCGCGGAGAGGGAACTAGTTGTAGAGCGTGGAGAGATCGCCCGAGGCCAGAAGCGATATACTACCGTTGAAACGAGAATTGGAACATACTTCTTTCCCTGGCGGTAGAAGGACAAGTTGTGAATGCTGCGGTCCTTGTTCATGATGGGAGTCGTTTCATTCGTATATACGTTGTGGATGCTAATATTCCTACGGGTTACACGCAAGCAACAGCCAAACCCCATGTTGTCGCAGGAGCCCATGATGTACCCCTCCGGGTCGATGCACATGCACGTAATCGACGCCGACGGATCCTCTATATCCTAGACATCAGGAATGAGGAGCAACGGAACGTTGTTGTAGGTACTGACAATGGAGGGCAGATTCCGAAGGTCGAACTCGAGGATTCTGTTTCCGCAGGCGACGTACAGCTGCTTCGTCATGCGGGGATTATGACAGATGGAGGTGATCTTCTTGTCGAACACGCCGTCAATGACCGATATGCAGGAGCTCGTGTTGAGGTCCCAGAGACGGACGGTGTGGTCGTCGCTGCCCGAAGCCGCGACGGTGTTCCAATACGTCAGACAGTTCACGCCATCGGTATGTCCATATAGGTTGCCAAACTTCATGAGAAGGACACTCCAAAGCAGGGAATGCGATTCCAGAAGAAAGAAAAGTGAGGCTTGGCGGGTTCTCCGACAGGGACGATCCTCCCCGGCTCTGTTTCTAGGAACAAACAGCCAACATAAAGAACAGTCGTACTAAAAGGGCTTCTACTTCTTGATGGACTTGGTTTCCTCGAAGACCACGTGCTTCCGGACGATGGGGTCATACTACGACCATTACGACCCTTTGCGCAGCAATTCCCCACCTTAATCAAACGCAGCTTGTTGGGCGTGTTCATCGGGTTCTTCTTGGTCGTGTAAAAGAATCTACAGTTGACAATGAAGGAAAGCAAGCCACCCCGTTCCCGCTTTGCTAAGAAGCTTAATGCTCACTCCGAGAGTCTATTCCATTACATATTTTCATGTTCACGCCTCACCTTAGGCATACTAGCGAATTCCGGTGTAGGAGAGTCAATATGTGACGACTTCTATTATTCCTTACGATATGTCTGGTACTTTGTGCATTCACTGCAATCAGGATCGTAGACGTCTCTAACAAGCAGCTGAAACGCGAGGTGTTTGCTTTCTTGGCGCGGTCAGATTGCTCGCAGGTCACGCGCAAGCAGGTGCGCGATGAACTGGAAAGGATACATGGAACGAGGTGGGCTTGCGTTGGGGCGCGTTGAGCTTCCTAGTTTCAAAAGTCGCAAGGAAGAGATCAAGGACGCGATTACGGAATACCTGAACGTGGTGGACGCGATTGCAAAGTCGCAGGAAGTCAAACAGGAAGTGCGATTCCATCTTGCCGGGTGATGAATAGGAGTCGCCCCACTCCATTTCAGCTGAAGAGCCGAAGGAATCCGTGGCTCCGAAGATAAAGAAGGAGCCCGTGTCAAGTGAAGACGCGAATCCTGCTTGAAGGATAGAAAGAAAGGTCGAGGCCAAGATGGAGCCGAAACCGACTTCTATCCACGAGGAAGTGGATCGTCTCTTTTCCGACAGCGAGGATGGAAAGGAGAACTCGACTCCGAGCGACGATGAAGGCGAAGACCGGACTGTCTACGTGGCGGACGACGCGCTCGCCAAGTTTGTTGGGAAGGAGACGCAATTCCGATATCAGGTGGGGCTTCTCCTCCTAAGTGAAGTGCAGATGAAAAAGAAGCTCTGGCGCTACATTTTTGAGAACAATCTGTCGAAGGATGACACTGTGACGTGCAATGAAGAATTGAAGAGCGTAGGAAAGACATAGAAGGGGTAATGAATTAGCTGTGTGGAAAGGACGAAATTAAGGGAAAAGATGTGTACATATCCAACTCTGTGGCGGAATCGTTTCTTAACGACGCAGAAACTGATCATGCAGCATTCCAGCGAAGACGGAACCAAGAAGGTCAAGCCGAAGAAGGCGGCATCAAAGGAAAGTGAGGGATGGTGCATTTCCTGAAGAACAGAGGGTGCCACGACGCTGCGCACCTGCAAGGTGTTCAAACTGTCTCCTGCACTGAAAGCCATTGTCGGAAAGGACAAGGAGACGCAATCGCACGTCGTGAAGGGCGTTTGGAAGTACATCCACGAGAAGAACCTGCAGGACCCCAACAACAAGCGGACCATCATCAACGACGAGGCGATGAAGAAGGTGTTCGAATCGGACACGGTGACCATTGCCGGCATTATGGTGCTGTTTTGGAGCGGGAGTGAGGAGTAGAAGGGAGTGCAGAAGCACCTCACGGAAACGTCCGAAACGGCCACGGAAGAAATACGGAAGCGAACGCCGCGGACGAAGAAAGAGGCGGCAGAGGGCGAGGCGAAGCCGCGCAACGGCTACGCCAAGGAGTACCCCGTGGACAAGGCGCTGGCCGATTTCGTGGGCTCGGACGTGTGCAGCCGAACAACCGTGGGAATTGCGCGATGGTGTGAGCATTAGTACACGAAGAAGGTCTGGGAGTACATTAAGCAGAACGTGGGCTCTCGACATCACTGTAACAACTAGAACCTGCAGAATCCGAAGAACAAGCGGGAGATCGTGTGCGATGCGAAGCTGAAGAGTGTTCTGCTCCAGGACCGACTGGACATGATGCACATCGCGAAGGCGTTCTCCAGCCACCTGAAGGAGTGAGTGCCATGGCCTGTTTCTTGCACACGAATCCAACAAACACGCCACACTCTAAGACGATTCAAGCATTCCATAAGATCGTCCACGCTTGCAGTATCGCGATTGTTGCTTAACCACTCCTGCTCCTTGGCGATGAGGGCGGAGAAGTGGCCCCCGTCCCGACTCTCCAGATCCTGGATCTGGAACTCGATGGCGCTGCACAGCTCGTCCTTCTTCTCCTCCAGGATCTCCTGCTCCGTGCGCGTTTCCTCCTCCAGGATGGTCTCGATCTCGTTCTTCTTCAACACCACCGACTCCAGCATCTCCACCTTCACCTCCGCCTCGCAGCCCACCAGGTTCGCGTGCACGTGCAGCTCGCCGCCAATGTCGATCGTGAAGCACACGCGGATCTCGTTCTGCACGCCCTCGTACACCGGCAGGTCGTATGCGTTCACGATGCCGATCTTCGAGTTGTACTTCACGTTGCTGTTGTTGCCCTGGTAGATGCAGCACCGCAAGCACTCGGGGTGGTCCTTGTTCGTCTTGTAGTACCGCGACTTCTCCACCGGCAGCGGCGAGTTGCGCGGGATGATCACCGACATCTGGTTGCCCTTCACGCGGATGCCCAGGTCCAGCGGCGTCGTCGACCGGATCTTGATGCGCGAGAAGTCCCGCTCGCCGTTGCTCGTCTCGATGACCGACGGGTTCTCCAGCGCCGGGATGGGCGGCACCTCCAGCGGCGCCACCAGCGGCGACGCGGGCGGAGACGGAATCGACGGCACGGGAATAACGAGCGGCGAGCCGGGCTGCGAGTCTGCGGGCGAGGGAATGGGCGGCGGTGGGATGGAGGGCCTGCCGCTGACGACGGACACCACGGGGTGGATCTCCTCGTCGCCCTGCGCGAAGGACAGCGGGATGGGCGGCTGGATGGGCGCGTCGGAGGCCAGGGGCGCGGGAGCCGAGGAAGCCACAGGCGCCACAGGCGTGCGCATGGCGACGGGCGGGATGGAGGTGGGCAGCGGCGGCGCGGCGAAGGAGGCGCGCGAGGGCGGCGGCGGGGGAATGGAGGTGGGCGGCGGGGGAATGGGCGCGTTGCTGAACATGGCGGAGGGCCGCTGCAGCGCGAAGTTGATGGGGCCTTGGAGCGAGGCCTCGATGGCGGGCGGCGCGTCCTTCTCCTCGACGACCACGGGCTGCGGCGCGATGGGCACGGGGATGGGCTCCGCGTTCTGGTTCTCCTCGCTGATGATGGAGAGCGCCTGCACCAGCGCGCCGCGACAGACCACCTGGCGCGCGTCGTAGCCGGACAGCACGCGCAGAGACGGGTAGACGCGCTTGAGCTCGGTCTGGATGAGGGGGATGGTGGAGGAGCCGCCGACCAGCGCGATGCCCGAGACGGTGGCGATGTCGATGTGGTAGGTGTCCAGGCAGGACTTCACGATGTGGACGGAGCGCTCGATGCTCTCGCGGATGACGCTCTCGAACTCCTCGCGCGTGATGGTGCGCGTGTACTGCTCGCCGTCGAAGCGCGACAGGTCCAGGTCCAGCTGCGCCGTGGTGGCGGAGGACAGCTCCTGCTTGATGATCTCGCACGCGCTGCGCAGCTCCACCTCCAGGCGCGGGTGCTCCTTGGCGTTGATGCCCGTGTCCTTCTGGATCAGGTCGATCGCGTAGTTCGTCAGCGCGTTGGTGAAGTCCGCGCCGCCGAGGTTGGGGTCGCCGTCCGTGGCGATGACGCAGAAGTCGTTGATGGTCACTTCCAAAATGGTGAAGTCGAAGGTGCCTCCACCGAGGTCGTACACCAGCACGCGACTATTGTCGATGTTAGTATCGATGGAAATGGCAACGGCGGCCGCGACAGGCTCATCGAGGATCCGAAGGACATCGAGGTTGGCAAAACGCGCGGCCACACGCATGCACTTGCGCTGTGTGTCGTTGAAGTTGGCGGGGACGGTGATAATCGCCTTGGAGTACTTCTCGCCCGTTTTCTGCTCGGCGAGCTGCACCAGGTATTTCAGTATTTTGGATATGATAAACTCGGGGTAGTAGCGGCGGGTCTTGTCGTTCACCGTCAGCTCGACTTGAACGCGGTGATCTCTGCCCTCCACCACCTTGAACGGCCAGATGGCCATCTGGCGCCGTACCACCTCGTCGTCGTAGCGGCACCCCACCACACGCTTGATCTCGTACACGGTGTTCGTGGGGTATCTCTTCTTGAAGTGATCCGCGGTGATGCCCACCTTCTCCTTGTCACGGAAACAAACGACGGAAGGAATATAGGCACTTCCCGTTTCATCTTCAATGACTGTAATCTTCTTCTGGTACAAAACGGCCACTGATGAGAACGACGTTCCAAAATCAATTCCCAACACTTGGCGCTCCATTTGAGAATCGATAAATGAGCCATTCCAAACCGAGTTTACTAACGTAACGGCGGAAAAATGCGAAATTCCCGTTGTGAACCGTTTAGTACTCTCTCCCTTCGATTTCGCTCGAGCGGGCTGAACACTGAGTGCTCTGGGAGCTTTTCTTCCCGCCCCATCCTTTTTACTCCGCCCCTCTGCCCCATGCCATTTATGTTGCATGTCGGCCTTTCGTGCGCCACCAGGCTCCCCACACTTCGTGCATTCCATTCCGCATTCTCACTATATCAATCATCCCTTCGACATGGAAGGGGAAAGAACCGCGGTTCTGGTTCAAACTCTCTCGCGTCAAAGAACCCTTCCCATCATGGTTTTCCCTGAGCGATGCGCTTCATCTCGTAGGTTGAGCCGAATAAGTACACCGTCCTGTTCTATCAGATCAGAGGCATCAACACCCGCACCTACCAAGACTTCGCGACTGTCACGCAGTGCATGAAGTGTACGGTTCTTCTGTGCCGCTTACCGAACAGACTTGCTGGACTTTTACCTGGATGAGCTGCAAAGGGCGAATCCCACCATCCGCCAGATTTCGTACAACATTGACGACGTGCTGAACTTCATCGACAGCCTGGCCCAGTGTAACATTATTGTGTAGGCCCAGCCTCTCTCCGTTCCTACTAGATTTGACCCCCAAACGAACCTCGGAACCCCTTTCGGCAAGAACGGGGTGAAGACGAAGATGGTTCAGTACCTGGAGTACATTTCCGATAAGCAGTACGCGCGCTTGTTGCAACAAACAGCCCACACTACGCAGACTACGACCGGTATATGAATCCGTTGTTTGTGAAGTTGTCCAGCTCGGCGATCCAGCGCTCGTGGCAGGAGGGGCAGAAGCCCTTTTCCACGTCGTCGCCCGTTGTCTCCAGCGACACGAGCGAGCGATACGCGCATCTCCTGTGCAGTGCCGTGCCGCAGTGGGGACAATGCAGGCCCTACTCCTCACCTCCACCTTTTGTTGCAACGCCCACAACAGGATCCATGCAGATGGGGCACTCCGGGAGCTGGACGACATTCACAAGCCAGTTGCCCAGCTCCGCGATCAACCGCGGTCCTCCAATCACCGTGACCTTGTTGCTGCACTTCTATTCCGTCAGTCCATCCGTTCATGGGAACATAGGCGGACAGCCAGTTGTATGTGAACAGCTCGCTCAGAATGGTGTTCCGGTCCTTGGGAAGGGAAGTATACGTGTCGTGCGATCCCACGGGGGTCTTTGCGTCCAGCAGACATCGCAGCGTGCTGATTCCGAGATTGTCGTCGTGTCCCTCCGTTCCCTCGTACTCGTTGATGAGCTCCACGACGTAGCGCAGAACGCATAGATACCTATCGATAAATCACGGTCCGATGGACGCACTCCTTTGAGAGCGATCCCATGGCGGAAATGAAGTCGCTCGTCTGCGCATAATCGTTGAGCAAAATACGAACCGTGTTAATGAAGCAGTAGTAGGTGTAGCCGTCATCGCAGACGCTCTCGTTGATCGAGAAGCCAATGTCTCGCAATTTGTTGTTTATCATGCTTATCACGGGAGCCACCTGATAGGAGGCTACGGGTAACGAACGGCTCTGGGCCCACTTTTGAACTGGCTATTTAAGCGCGGAATGATTTCCAACTCGAACTCCTTCTTTGTGACAGCGTTTCGCGCCTATCCATTCAAACCTAGTCGAATCCCAACCAGAAGGATCTGCAGCGCCGCCCTGTGAAACTCGTTGTATATGTTTGCCGATTCTTCGGGCATTCTGTGGATGGAGGAAGAACAATGGCGATCCACAGCGGTCGTCTCACGGAATCCAACAAACAAGCACACCGAAAATACAAGCTACTTCTTGGCAAACAGCGGCTGTCCCTTCTCGTCCTTCTTGCACATCAGGCACTGCCACTTCTCCTCCGTCAGCACGCGGTTCCACTACGACTCACCCCCACTCCCGGCAACCACCTCCTCCTCTCCCATGTGGAGCATGATACAGTTCGAGCACACGGAGTGGCTGCAATAGTCACAGAGCACGACGTTCCCGCCATCTCCGCAGCAGCAGCAGTCGCAGTCGTGGTCGTCCTCCTGCTTCCACTTGTTGGCGTTGTACTCCTTCAGGCACGACTTGCACAGGAACACGTGCTGCAATCTCGGATGCTCCTCCAGATTCTGCCGATCTCCGCAATGTGTGCAGAAACGGCGCTTCTCGGAGGTAGAACGATAGTCGTTGGCCTCGGAGTAGAGAGACTGCTTCGAAAAGCGCTCCTTCAGCTCGAACTCGCCAAAACACTCCGCCAATAGCGCAAGCAGCTTCATATTCTATTCCTCATTCTCCGCTTTGAATGCACACGTCGCGAATGGATTCGGTCACTTCCACGTCTGCAAACTCCTTGTATTTGGCCACCTTGCTAATCCGGTCGAGTACGGTTTGCAGCACCTCCGCTGTTTCCGAAATGGACGATGTGTGATACAGTGCATCCTCCTGCTCCATGAAAAACTCTCCATAAACGGGATGTCTACGATGAACACGAATAAAGAGGCGTACGAGGATAGGCTGTCAAAGAACGCGACGATGCTGTTGTCCAGCGTTTCCAGACAGAAGGGGAGGAGGCTGCCGTTGTACTCGATCTCCACCTTCTTCTTCGGAGGGCTCGGCTTCTTTCTCTTCGGTTGTTCACTCGCTCCGGAGGCACTTCCATGTGACGCATCCCGCTTCTCCCTCTTTGGAGCCGAAAACACGCTTCCAAACTCCGCCCTCGCCTTTTCAATGTCCTTCATAATTTCGTCATGCTCCTCGTTGGGAGAGCAGTGCTGTCTACAGCTGAAAGGACCAACGAATGCCGACTTGTGGTTTCCCCAGTCCAGTATTTGGCATTCCTCACTGCAATAGGTTCTCTTCAGGCAGCGGTCGCAGCTACGCCATTATCCTCTCCTAGCGGGATTCGAACCAAAACATGGCTTTCTTGGCACATCTCGGGTTCTGGCACACCGGACTCAGTCCTTCCATTTCTTCACGAAAGCGGAGGGGACTGAACAGCAATTGTCTGTCCTCCTGCTCTCCTCCGTTCTATCAGCGCAATACACGCTACTCGTTTCTCTTTATTGCGCTCCACGGTGTGGGTTTCCTTCTATGCTGTCTCTCCCACTCCCCATTCAAAACACGAAAGAGCCCTTCTCTTTAGCTCTACTCCGTTTTAGCAAACCACAGGATACGCTTTCAGGAAAGAACCATCCCTTGTCAATCCCACTTGCTCCCCTTTTCCATTCCATTTAGGTCCCTTTCACCTGTAATCAATGTGTGTACGCAGTTGCGCAGGATGGGAGAAGAGTTGGCAGTAATCCCTTCACATATCCCGTGTATTGATGAGAAATGCTGATTTCTCACTCGTGGAAGAAGGTACTCATCTGTTCACTTCTCCTGCTGTCGTTTATGGTCGTGTCGGGAATCACTCTCCATAGTGCTGGAGACGAGCACAGTCATACGCACGGACTCAGCAGAGATCGTACCCTACTGTATGTTGCCTTATTTGCCTAGTGTGTGGCTCCTATTCCCTCTGTTACCCGAACGGGACGCAGTGTGAGTTGCATCTCTTCCGTGTGACCGTAGCACTCAAACTAGTCTACCAGTTTTTCGATTACCCTGACACTGACACCGACTTCTTTATTGCCAATGCCACGCTCTATAGTGATGCGTCCTGTTCTTCCGAACTGGAAATACTGACCGTCTCCCTCTGGAACCGGATCCACAACTACAGTGATCCCGTTCTGTTCTACATGCGGGAGTATGCATACGGGATCATGCGCAATCCATCCCCACTTCTCCCTCCCTCGGCTCTGCATTCCCTCGTCTTGCTGTGAGTGCCTCTACCTGTTTCGAGCGTAGCAATGTATCGACAGACGTTTCATGCCTATTCCCTAATGCTTCCTCGCTGCTGACGGGCATGGAGGGTGAAATGGCGCTGAAGCTGCGTTTCTTTCTTCTGCGGCATTCATCGTAGAGTACAACAATCTTCACATCTCGCTTGACGGCCTTCCCGAGCAGTGCCTCCCCCTGAGTGGTTTCGACTGTATGTGAGACGCTTCCCTCCGACATAGTCTGTACTCTATCCTCCATCCAGAACATCATCATCTTTGTCTTCATTGTCATCATCGTTGTGCTCATCCTGGGATTCCTCTTCTATTCATGCTGGTCCGAAATCGTCGTGCTGCATCGCCAGTGGATGAAGAAGCACGCGCTGAAGAAGAGGCAGGGCCCCAAGGTCATTTCCTCCCCCATCCCACTGAGCGTGAATCCATACACTCTCTCCTCTGTTTCTTCAACAAACACACCCAGTTTCCCATGCGGATCTCGCTCGCCACATTGGTGGAGAGCCAGTACCGGATCGCCTCCGCCGTCTTCTCCACCACCATCTCCGTGATCAGGTGCAGCGTCACCAGCAGGCTCACCAAGCCCTCCACGCAGTCCACGCCGTACACGAACGGCACCACCAGCTTGATCGGCTTCTTCTCCGGCGAGCCTGCCTCTCACACAGCCCTCTCACACCCACTGTACTGGCGAATCACGCTCAGCTTGATCACGTTCTGCTCGTTCGACAGCCAGTTTATCACCAGCCGGTCCGTCAGGGCCTACGCCTCACGCCATTGACACGCGCGCACCTCCTCTTCAGGGCTGCTGCCGGCGCTGAGTTGCAGGACCAGCTAGGCGTTAGTGGGAGAGACGGGGAGTACGCGTGGTGGTGCCTGCTGAGAGGGTTGCTGAGAGGGTTGCTGAGAGGGTTGCTGAGAGGGTTGCTGAGAGGATTGTTGAGAGGGTTGCTGAGAGGATTGTTGAGAGGGTTGCTGAGGAGACGGCTGAGGAGATAATTGAGACGGCTGTCGAGAGGGTTGAGACGGCTGACTGACAGGCTCAACAGAGGGCAAGGGAGAATCGGGGATGGGAGATGCGCTGATGCTGGGGTACGTGACGGGATCCTCTTGGGCCTAACCATGAAACACGTAAAAACCAAATGCAGGAAGAAGAATGGGGGAATGAAGGAGCTCGGAGGCGGTGGGACGCGATTCTGCATCCCCGATGAGCTGCATGATCAAGCCCTTGATTGCAGGATCAGAAACCTCATTTAGTCCATCCGGAGGTGTTCGCTACCGTTTAGACGAGGATTGCGGGTTTACGGAAATGATCTTGGACAGAAGCGCCATAGTGTTCTCACATTCGCTGTAGGGCGGTTTGCGAGTGATCAGCTCCAGCAGACACATTCCAAAAGCGTACATGTCCGTCTTTTCATTGTATGTATTGTTGTCAATAATCTCGGGTGCCATATACTCGAGCGTTCCCGCGATCGGCGAATCCTTGTCCATGTGGGAGGCGAGGCCCAAGTCGCCAATGCGGATGGTGGAAAAGACTGCGTCGATAAACAGATTCGAGCATTTCAAGTCCTTGTGAATGATGGGAGGATCCTGGGAGTGCAGATAGGCCAGTCCCTCCAAGATCTGCAGGGACCACTTCTTTATCGCTTCCATCGATACTACCTTGTTCTTGATATATCTACAAATTGACCGCAGAAAGAGAAGCGCAAACTCTAGGATGGTGCCAGAGGGCATGCACTGCGTTATGATTACGATCCGATTCTTCTCTTCGTCGTACCAGGAGTCGTAATAGTGGATAATATGCTCGTTGTTCACAGATCGCAGCAGTTCCACCTCGTTGATGAACTGGCTCTCTTCTTCCCTCGTCACACCCTTCAGCGATATGTCACTCCATGCGACATCGCGTCCCTCAACGGAATCAAAGGCTAGGTACCTATTCCTCAATTCATTCTCCCCAACGCGCTACACCTTCTTGAAGGAGCCCGTTCCGATGAGTGAATCGAACTACTTCTCAGTACTCGCCCAAGTCCTCACCTTCTTGTATCTTCCCTTCGGCGATTCCTCTATGATGGCCTTCGTGGTGTTCATGAGATTTTCGCCAACACAACAACAACGAACGACACAATCTGCGGATGGAACAAACAGGAACACAGGAAGTAGTACGGCTCCAAACGAAAGCCAACCCACACCTCTGCTTCTGCTTCGTTTACCGCGCGGGACGCAAAGAGCTGCTGTCTCCTATCCCTCATCTCCCCATCGTGACCCCACGTTGTCGTAGGAGGTGAAAACACGTATCCCTCAGGACAGACGTGCTCCGAACTCCACTCCAGAGATGAATCCTCATGCAGCGACGGAATCGCCAATTGCGGGTTGGAAAGCAAGGCTCCCTTCACAAACACCTCCAGGTTCTCTGCGTGCTGACAGAGAGCGGGGTGGGTCTCCCGACAAGGCGCCACCGACCACGTGGTCATGTTTGTCCTCATCACCACACACAGCGTCCCATTCGCCCGATGCAACTCCGCGACGTCCAGCGACGCGTCCCACGCCCACACGTGCTCGCGCATCTGCAGAGGGTCGATGTAGTCCACAGCCAGCGTGTTGATGCCCAGGCCGTACAGCGCGCGGACGTTGCCCCCGTGCAGGTTCGCCGGCGACGGCACGGGGAGGAAGTCCTTGCTGAGCGGACCGTACCGCAGCTGGTTCGTCACCACACGCGTGTAGAACGGCGCGGCGTGTGTCTTCCCCGCATCGGCCTCCTTCCCGGGACGCGGCTCCCCGTGGCCGTTGCAGAAGTGGCCGATGTCGTACTCGGTCCACTTGTTGTCAAGAAACAGCCTTGTTGGACAAAGGATATCCACACGTCCCGTTCGAGAGGGTGAAGAACGTGGCGTGGAACGGGTTGCGGAGACGCCGTCGCGACACCAGCATCACGCGCTTGTTCCTCCGCACCAGTTCGTGCAGACTCGCCGTGTCGTTCGTGCGGATGAGGTACGCACCCAGCGCCTCCTCCAGCGTCTTCGCCAGCGCCTCTTCCTGCCTCCAGCGCACGAGATTGTCGCTGACGTCGAGGTACACGACGATCAGCTCGTCGCGGTTGCGCGGCTGAGCGAGCCACTCGCGCAGCTCCTCCAGCACCAGCTCGATGCGAAGCTGATCCTCTAACCCTCACTCCCATCTCCGGACCCGACCCGCGGGGATCCCGTTGAAGGAGGGGAGGCAACCGATGGTCTCCGTGTCGTACCGGAAGTGGAAGTGCTTCAGCAGACGCTCCAGGAAGTGGAAGACGTAGTTGATGATCCCCACGGAGAAGCCGCAGTGCGAGATGCGCAGGCGGCCGTGGAAGAAGTGGATGTCCAGCTCGATGTGGCGCACGCCCATGTTCAGCTGGTCCGCGAGGGAGTAGTACTGCGACACGGTGCGCACCTCGTTGAACTGGAGGTAGGAGGCGGAGAGGAGCATCGAGTAGTACTTGTCCTCCGCCCCGTACCCGTACGTGGAGGTGATCGCGGAGTTGTGCGTCCCCACCGACTGGTGGTAGCAGAAGCCGTGCAGCAGAGAGAGCGACGATTGCGTTCGCGTGGCAAACGCGAGCCACGGATCCACTTCCACCGATCCCGCTTTGCACACCTCGTTGCAGAACGCAGTTCGTGTGCAGACCAGCTCATGAATGCACTTGGTGGTTTCATCAATGGCGGAATGAGTGATTCTATGCTGAACGGAAGAGACGGATTGTACAAGATCCGCAGAGCAGCTTTGTAAAACTGTTCATTCAACGCTAGACCCGATAGAAATAACAACTGTTGGAAGATGTTCCCTCTCTTCACCGCCGGAATGTCCTGAAGGCACTGCACAGCAACAGCGAGGAAGATGAACAGGTGCAATCTCATTTTTCTCTCAGTTGTCAATCATCAGCGAAGAAAACCAAATAGGGGTTCCGAACCTCCTTTCTTTCAATTCATGTTCAGTTTTATGATACTGAAAACCATAATAAAGCCATGTGAACAGAGATAACCGCATCCCACAAATCCCACGTATTTGCTGTTCACGTTCCATTCGGACGCTACTCTTCTTAACGGAAACAAGCACGCATCGACGCATTCGCGCGACATGAGTTCGTCCAAGGGGTGGGTTCCACCCGAGTTGCGATCGCCCCCACCACGCGTTGGTTCCCTTCAATTCGATCACCCTTAGTTCTTTGATTCGAATATATACACATATCCAACGTGATTTCCGCCGTTGCGCGATGATGATTAGACAGAAGTCCATATACTCTGGCGGCGTGCGCAGCCGACTGTCCACACCACAGCCTTCAGAACCCAGTATGCTGTACCCGCCTTCTTCTTCAAAACGACCACCCTCGATTCAAGACTATTACAGCTCACGATTCGATGGAGCTCACACTCCGAAACACTATGACTATGACGTGTCGTTTGATTACCGGTATTCCATCCCCGACTCTTCTTTCCCTAGACGGTACACGTATTCGGACAGCCAGGACCAATACAACTCCTTCATGGAACAGCCGTCTGCTGCATCCCTCTCCTCCTTTGATTCGCTCCACTTCGTCCCCCCTTCCGGAATTCCTCCCGACAACGACATGCCCTCCTTCCTTTCGGCACCCTATCGATCCCAATCGCCCGCGCCGAGCACCCTCAGCGATTCAACCATCATTTACTCCGCTCCCAGCAGCGAATTCTCCACTCCCTCCCCTCTCCCGTATTCGTCTCCCTATTCCTCCCCATCCCCCCACGCCCCTCGACAGCGCTCTCTCAAACACGAGATCACGGACAAGGCGGACGCGCTCAAAGCACAGGCCACCTCCAAGTACCAGGAGAAGGACTTCGAGGCCGCCGCCAAGCTGTACACCTACGCCCTGGGCTATGTCCCCTCTGACTATGTCTGTTACAGTGGGTGTGAGAAGCGGTCGTGAACCAAAGGCAACCGCGCGGCCTGCTTCCTGGCGCTCTCTCGCACGCAGAAGGCGCTGAAGGACGCGCTGAAGGTGATCGAGCTGGCCCCGTCCTTTCCCCGCGGGTACTGCCGCGCCGGCACGTGCTACCTGCTGCAGGGCGACGCGGCGAACGCTCGCCGGTGCTTCGAGAAGGGATTGGAGTGTGCGCGGAGCCAGCCGGAGGAGCGCGCGCGGGCGGAGGAGTGCGAGAGAAGGCTGCGCGAAGTGAAGGAGGTGGAGGAGAAGATGAACGCGATCCAGCACGCCTTCGCCTCCACCAATCAGGTGCTGCGGACCATTCGGGCCCTGCTCGCTCTGAAGGACCACTGTCCCAATTGGAGAGAGCTGTACGTTCAGTTGATCCACTGCTATCTTCTCGTCGGAAACACCGCCAGTGCAAGAATCGCCCTGAATCGCGTCACTCCCAATATCGACCCGTTTTTGTCCTCCACCTCCTCGGCATATCCTTTCACCATCGCTGCGTGGGACGCTGAGAAGCTGGATCTGTTCAGCAACGATGTGAGCGGCGTGGATGTGGAGGTGGTCGGCTTGTGGGTGCAGTTGCTTGTGATGGAGGGCAATGTGCAGGGCTGTCTCCGCCTCATCCATCGCTGCGAGGAAGAACCGCGGTTCCGCGACGTGCGGAAATACTGCCAATTATTGCAGCCGTATTTGTTTCTGGAGCGTTGGCAAGTGAGTGTGGTGGAGGTGAGTGAGTGACAGAACTACTGTCAGGAGGTGGTGACGGCCTACAAGGCCAAGCAATGGACGGATTGCCTGCTGCGCGTCGACCAGTGCCTGGAGGAGATTCGCCTGTTCACCGCCAAGTACGGCTGCGATTCCGACGTGGTGGTGGTGGAGGGCGGCAGGCGGTTCAGCAACTGTCTGGAGAACGTGGTGTGCGACAAACTGCTGCTGGATTGCAGGATGACGAAGGCACGCTGTCTGTACGCGTGCGAGCGTTTCAACGAGGTGATTAGTGAGTGTGCAGGGGTCCTTTTACATCAAGCCGAGTGCGACGCCATCCTTGCCTGGAACGCGAAGGAGGCGGCGGCGGTGAAGAAGCGAGCCAAGGCATATTGCATGTTACACCTGTACGAGAAGGGGCTGGCGGACCTGCGCCTGTACCTGCAGCTGAAGCCGGAGGACCGCGACGTGCTGTCGCTGTACCGGTATATGACGAAGAAGGCGTAGGCGGTGGGTGAGGGTGTGAAGTGTAGCGAGAGGCACCAGACGGAGCGCGCAGGGTACGCCTCTTCCTTCGCTTCTTCTTATCCATCTTCAACTTACACTTCTTCTCCATACACTTCCTCTCCATACCCATCCTCCACTTACACTTCCTCTCCATACACTTCCTCTCCATACACGGGAAGGAGCTACAGTGACATGAAGGCGGGCCAGAGCGAGGCGAATTCCTCCCCCTTCAAATCAAAACGCCACGACAACACGCAGCCCGCCTTCTCGCCGCCCGTCCGCCCTCCTTCAACAAACAGTGCCGCTGCACGATCGAACTCACCTCTAGACTACTACGCACTACTGGGCGTGTCCAGCACCGCCTCGGAGAAGGAGATCAAGCAGTCGTTCTACCGGCTGGCGCTGCTGTACCACCCGGACAAGAACCCCGGAGCGGACGCGCAGGTGGGCGCTTGGGCGAAGGCTGAGGAGTAGGAGAAGTTCGTGAAGATCAAGGAGGCGTATGAAACGCTGAGCGACCCGGTGCGGAGGAAACGCTACGATGTGAGTTATTAACTCGCATCCCTTTGGGTTGTTTGTTGCGAATGAAGCGAGTGTGTACGAAGAAACAAGTTCCTTAAGGATCGGTGGAGAAAGCCATCTGGGTCGTTTGCACTGTGGGCAGGCTCTTCTTTCCAGTCTACCGCTAAACGGAAAGACAAAGGAAGTACGATCGGGTATTGCTCCATCAGCCACCTGACGGTCGGAACAATGTACTTTGCATCCTGAGCCAGGTAGTGGATACGGAACCAACTCTATTCCTCAGTGCGCTTGGTCGATGCAAACAATGGACACTCTCACGCCCCAACATTCTGCCATGATGATCAGAATCGCAGTAACCATGTCATAGGTGAAGAGGGCCATGTCGTAGTAGTAGGGAACGGACACCACATAGTCCTACCCTTCACACCATCATAGTTACTTACAGCATCTCTAATGATGGTGTTGGCAAAGATATCAAGGAGAAGCATCAAACAGAGCATTGCTTCAACAAGCAGCACATAGAGGGTGTTATAACTAGTATTCACTCTGTTGTGAATGCGTACTCGTGGAGAAAGGCAAAAGCGAGATAGTGGGCGGTGAGAATGAGACTCAGCGTCAGATTGACTTTGGGATATACGGCTGGACTTGTGAACTAGACGTGGTGAATGAGACAAAGCAATACCGTTTGGAGGGAATTCGTTAGCCATGTCTTCACTGATTGTTTCTTGCCCTTGATTGTGCTCGTATGCAGTGCACTGTAGGGTACTCCCGAGGAATACGGCTTGTTCATGTGCTGGAGATTGTTTCTGAGAGCATCCACAAGGACGAAGAAATGGGATCATGTGAACATGAATCACAAACACAAGAAAGGGCAGAATTCAAGTTACAAGAAAAGCGGATGGATGTCTCGAGTCGTCAGCTCCTTGTTGCAGAGAGGACACTTCCATTCGTAAAAGGGTCGCTATTCCTCACACTCTCCCCACACACCCACTTTGAAGAGTTGTCGCATGCACTTGCGACAGAAGATGTGACCGCAGGTCGTGCTGAAGGGATGAAGAGGCGGCTCCAAGCAGATCGGACAGTTGTAGCCACCTCTACGCATCATCCCACCTACGGAACGCTACAGAGGCGACTTCTCTTCCTTCTCCTCCTTGTCGTCCTTCGTGACATCCACAATCTCGTCCTCGGAGGATTCGAGGATGTCGATGCAGCTTCCCGAATTGCTCTCCTCCTCCTCTTCATTACTGCTGTCCTCTTCGTCCTCGTCCTCTTCCTCTCGGGGCATTTGAAACGCCCTAAGCCAATTCATAAAGTCCAATGTGGAAATCACCGGCGGGTAATGGCTCACATACATTTCGGGGTTAAGCCATGGATCGTAGGACACGTAATCATCTTCGTCCTCTTCATAGCCATCGTAGTTATCCTCATAATCCTCATCACCCTCCGACTCTTCTTCACTCGTATGATGCGACGCTGAGTCAGCATGAGCGGCTGGAGCAGGACGCACCACCATTTGATTGTTCGCATTTTCAGATTCACGCTCCTGAGGAGGCGGAGAGGGAGATTGATTATCCTCGATGCTGATAACGTCGTCGTCGCTCGATGAAAGGAGATCGATTACGTTGTCCGCTTCACGGTCTGCGGGCAACGCAGGGCGATGGGAGTCCCGAGGCGGTGCGTCGGCTTCGCGGCTTCTCTCCCGAATACGGGCAAGCTCTCGCTGGCGGTCTGATGGAATGCGTCTGTTTCGTTGATCCTCCAAATTCGCGACTCTTTCCTTGCCGCGATTATCGTTTCTTTCGCCATTCGACCCTTGAACCCCTGCAGCTGGTATAGAAGCACTGTCTCCTTGCGTGGGAGTATTGGCACCCGAAGGAAGCATACTCCCAAATGGATTGTGTCTTCCGTGCCGCTGCAACAGTGAAGTGGAAGCATGCAGAACAAACAGGAATCACAGAGAACACTATAGAACACGACTTCGCAACCTAACACTCATCAGCTAAGGAAACACCTACTCCTGCATCGTCACCGAGTCGATGTAGGATATATCTTTCGTAAACACGTCCGTGGAATGCACCTCGTGGATGCGATCCCAGATCCGGATGCAATTCGCCTGTACGAGCTTCGACTTTGCGTACAAGCCGCGCAGCAGGAGAGAGACGTCGCTCTACCGCTTATCGCACAGCTTTACATCCACATCGCACTGCTTCAAGGCGATGATCACGTGAATCACGTTGGAATAATCCCTCGTGAGGAACTCCAGCTTCGCGTACTCCGCCTCCAGATCTCCGCCTCACCCCTCTCCCGCAATCTCACCCTCCGTGGAGATGGCATCGGCATACCGCAGCCGAATAACTGAATCGTAAATAGACTGCACCGTCGTCTCGGGGAAGGGACTGCGCGCCTGTGTGGAGACGGCGCAGGCGCACCGCGTCTTCACGGTAGAGGCGTAGTCGGCGGCCAGCTGCGGGAGGAGCGGCGAGCGGTGGAGAAGACGCAGACGCGGCCGGTAGAGAGCGGCGCGGTCGGCGAGACAGGGGTAGGCGTCCGCCGCGACGAGCATCAGGAGGAGCATCTGAGGATGAGGCGAGGGAGAGAGTGTGACTCGCACATACGCCTGGACCTTGACGAAGAGGCCGAACTCCGTGGCAGTGGCGAGGGCGTCCTCCCACTAGGCGTCAGAGGAGGTGAGGAGAAGCACCGAGGCGGCGAGAAGGCGATCGGTGCGCACGAGTTCGGGGGTGTAGGAGAAGGTGCTCTGCGTGTGAGGGCGAGACGAGGGAGCAACGGCGAAGCGTTCGGTGGAGAAGGTGCGGTGGGAGTCGAGGTCGATGAACAAGTCGTAGAGGGATTGACATTTCACGGCAGAGGGGGCGGTGGTGCCGGCGACGAACCAGAGGCCGGGCGTGGTGCGATGGAGCGTGGCGAGGGCGGGCAGTGTGGTGACGGGGAGGAGGTGTCGGGAGATGGAGGGGAAGAAGGGGGAGAAGAGCTGTCCGAGGAGGAGGACGGTGGTTTGGAGCTAGGGGGGAGAGGAGGGAGGAGAGGGAACGGTCTCGAGCGGGAGGGCGGAGGAGGCGAGGAGGACGCGCTTGGCGCAGAGAACGGCGTCTGAGGGTGAGGAGGAGGGGGTGACTGCACCGATCAGCACGAAGACACAGTCGTGGAGAGAGGTGAGGAGGGTGGAGAGGGCGGGCGACTCGGGGAAGAGCGGCAGGTCGGCGGTGATCAGCTGCGAGTAGTCGAAGGAGACGCGCGAGGCGGCGGACCACTGGCAGCTGATCACCTTGCGGTAGACCTTGGTGCTGGCGCAGCGGTCGGCGGCGGCGCGACTGCCACGAGGCGAGGTGAAGTAAAGCTGGAAGAGAGAGTGCTGGAGGGCAGCGACAGGCGTGAGGGTCACGGGGAGATCGCTGGAGTTGAGGCAGAGGAAGAGTCTAGTGGGAAGGAGAGAGCGAAGGGATACTGCTTGGTGAAGGCGGCGGGCACGGACTGGATGAGGCGCAGGAGGAAGAGGTCCAGCGAAGAGAAGGCGTAGACGGAGGAGGACACGACGCCGATGATGTGATGGGGATTCTGCGGGTGAGAGGGGGAGAAGGGGCTACGGTGGTCAGAATGATGGCAGTGACATAGCGGAGGGAGGAGGACGCGGGGATCACGCCCTGAGTGGCGCCGGTCTCCGGAGCCTGGAGCATCGAGCACTGCAGGACGAAGGAGTGCATCAGCTTCTCGCTCCAGAAGGAGAGCATGAGCGTGTTGCTAGGATCAATGCAAAACGACAGAACAGACCCTGGAGAGTAGGAGATGCAGCACGTCTTCGTGGAGTTGTTGACGGACCAATCGCTGCAGTTCTGCAGCTCGATTTCCCATCGAATGCTTAGCTCTTTCGCTGGGTCTACGGATCACACTAACAGGGGATGGAAAACCGCTGTGCAGAATGCAGAAGAAGAACTTTGAATTGCGCATATAACAGCAGACGCGAACGAAGGAGTTCTTCGACTACGGCTGAAGAGAGAGGCGAAACGGCGACCACATCGACGACTCGTCTCTCTCCCACGTTCTTTGTGGACACAACGGCATCTACGACATCGGTGGAGCACTGTACCATGGACAGATCCTTGCTCCGATTGCTTCCCACGAAACAGCGGAGACTCTATCCATCAGCAACACAACGCAATGGTAACGGTAACTTCATTTCCTTGATACCCGGAATCCAGCACCACTTCGAGGGGAGGCGAATAGGTATCCAGGGCTTCTCGCGGATAGATGGAAATGATCTTGCATCCACCTTCCGGAAGCGCTCTGGCGACGAAAACACTATCGGCAAACTGCATTACGGCCTGTATCCGCAACGCTCTCTCTCCGACTGGCGGAAATCGGCCCGATTTGGAATCGACTGGAGATTCACTTTTTCTTCCTACTGGAAGATAGTTGGCTGCAATGGAAGTGGGGAACGGATGGGGTGGAGTAACTGCTAAGGATCTGTCTGCAGTAGGGCTCGATTTGAACGAGCAGGGCATCAGCGATGCCTATATACGGGAGTTGATGGATCGTATGGAGCAGTCACTCCATGTAGAAGAAAATGTAGTGGTTTTCCTTCTCCCTGAGCGTGCTAGAGGATTGTATATAAGCGAAACCGCTATTTGGACGAGCTGTCGTCTGTCACTGGCGCGACGAAGAGACAGGTGTGGTCGGAGTGGTTTCCCAAGTACATGTGCGACAATGCGCTCGACATCCTCAACAAGGACGATTCCCTCGTTGCGTCCATCCTCAGCGACAGTTTCATCGCCAAATTGTGAATGGTGCTGCGCGATTGCGATCGTAGAGTCACCGAGAACTGGAAGCCGGAGTCCTTCCGCCACTCGCTGCTGCGCCTTGCCAATATGCCACTCCATCCGAGCGATGCCCCGGTCCTGTTCTACATTCTCTTCGTGATTACCGCTAATCTCCAGGACCTCCGCGGCTCCTTCTTCTACGCAGGTAGCATCGCACGTGCACCTCACCCGATAGAATCGAAACCGACCTTCCTCTTCCAGCCCCTTCTCCAAGCGGGGGCGTTTCCTCCAGCACACCCTCTCCGCCAGATCCTGACAAAGCTGACGGCGATCGACGAGGCCAACACGGAGCGCTGGCGCCAGGAGTTCACCTTCGACTGGGACCTCTACTTCGCCAACCTGCTGGTCAAGATCACCTGGTGGGCTCCTTCTCCGCCCCTCACACGCAGCCTCGCCGTCTACCACAGCCAGCTACAGCCGCCCTCGCCGTACATCGGGCTGCACGCCTCGCCCATCGTCCTGCAGTTCCAGTTCTACTCACTGCTGGCGGTGCCTGTCATGCCCACACCTCACGCATAGCTCGTGCACCAGCAGGACAAGGCGGAGAAGTCTCCCTTCAACCTCCTGTACATGTACTGCTTCCTCACGCTACTCGCTCTCAACCTCCCCCACTTCCCCGCGCTGGAGGCCTCCGCGCTCGACCTGCGCCGCTTCCTCCAGGGAAAGGTCAGCCAGCGACAGGGCGATGATGCGTAGCGCCTGGACAGGATGACTTTCCTCGACCGCGTGCTGTCGCTCGCCACCTACCTGCTGTACGGCATGAACCACGATGGCTTCTATCCCTCCAAGGCGATGGCCGGCGAGTCCAAACTCACCGCGCAGCTGCGCTGTGCCTGCCTGCACGTGTGGGAGGCCGCGTTCCCGCCCTTCTTCCGCGCCAACGCCATCCACGACACACTGCAGGTGCTGACGGCGCTGGAGGGCGAGTTCCTGTCGAAGAACCGTTACTCCTTCTGGATCAACGCTCTCATCAACCGCGTCTGTCGCTACGCCACGGGGCACCTCCTCCTGCTCCTGCGCTTCGACGCCAAAGACGTGCTGCAGCGGCGCAAGGGCACTGACAGCGCGTCGCCCACGCCCACGGAGGAGGCGAAGCAGTCGTTCCTGTTCGCGCGCAAGGGCCGCGACGGGCGCGCGCACCTGGTAGGCGTGGATAGGGGGTGTGAGTGGAAGCTGCAAAAGTTGTTCCTGGGCCTGCTGGACCTGCTGGAGGCGAGCGCCGACCGGGTGTTCGCGGAGAACTCGTTCGAGACGGACCGCGAGAAGGAGGTGCGGTTCAGCGCCGCGGCGCAGCTGGGCGTGCGGTGCGACGAGGTAGCGGCAGAGGCGGCGCGTGAGGCGTAGACGGGCTATCACTACTGCTGCGAGTGCGACATCTTCAAGAAGCAGCTGGCGATGCAGATCCACGTGCGTTCCTGCTCTCCTGCTCACGCGCAGAGTCTGTCGCTTCACCTCTACGCGCAGTATCTGTACGCCGTGCACCACGCGCTCACGCCTCTCTCTCTCGATCTCTTCGCCTCGTCGCCACTCTCTCTGTCTCTCTCCGCTTCCGCCTGTTCCGTCACCTCCTCGCAGCGCGTCACTTGCCTCTTCGTCTCCACCGTTCCCCCACACCTCCACTCTCATCCTTAGCCCATCACGCCCTCCCAATCCATCCTCCACTACCAACTCCGCTTCCATAACGCCGATCACGCCTCCCTCTCTCTCGGCGTCTCCACCACACGCCGCGCCGTGCCCTTCTTCGGCTGCGACGCGGATTCCTTCGGCTTGAACTGCACCACCAACCAGTTCTTCCACAATTCCCTCGCACTCTCCATGCCCTTCTCCACTGGCAAGCCCTGCTTTCTCCCCTCGCAAGCTTCCTTCCTCCTGCACTTCTTCGTTGACGCCATCTCGGGCTGCTTCTGGGTGGCAAACGAGCAGGAGGACGTCGTCACCTACCCCTGCGATGGTCTGCCCAACAAGCCTCTCTTCTTCGGACTCGTCGCCATCCAACAGAACGCACAGCCGCTCCGCATCGAGTTGAGTCAGGCGTTCGAGCCCGTGCTCAGCCGCCACACCGCTTATGACTACCTCACCCTCCTCCACCAGCGCCTTCACCGTTCTCTCCAGCGCGAGTGCGCCTTCTTCTCCGCTCAGTTGCCCGTGTCACCATCACAAACCGAGTCACAGTCACAATCACAATCGGAGTCACAGTCACAGTCACAGTCACAGTCACAAACCGAGTCACAGTCACAATCAGAGTCAGCGTTGGAGTCACAGTCACAGCCAGCACCGCAGAGCGAGAACGCCCTTCGCTTCCACGCCAAGAAGACCTCGTATCTTCTGCACTTCCACGCTCTGCTGTTCTGTGCGCAGCTCCGCTTCGCCTGTCCCTTCCCCGCGGGGATCGTCGACGCCCTGGCGGAGGAGGTGCGTCTTCGCCAAAGCGTGTGTCGGGCGTTCCCCGCTCTGTTCACGGAGACGGGTACGTGCAAGCACTGACATGAACAGTAGAACGCTACGCCGGCGTGCATTCTTTTCGCTTCGCCTTCCTCCCTCTTCACGTGCACCATGGCTGTGTGTGTGACGCCTGTGATACCTGCGAGGCGTGTGAGGGAAGGAGGTGGCGAGACGCCTCGTCAGTGACGATCGCCTTCGACTCTGCGCTGTCGGCCGTCACGGACACGGGACTGCAGGTACGCTTCTCGCCGAGGGACCCACCCCTAGTTGACCGGACGCGTGGAGCAGGGTCTCTTCTGCCTGCGCAGCGCCTCCGCCTTCCTGCTTCTGCAGCAGGGCGAGCGCGCTCTCACGGGCGTGCTGTTGGAGCCTACCACGCTCCGTTGCCACGGCGTGGTTCGCTGCGTGGAGGCTGTGCCGTGCCGCGGTCTGCAAGGCCTGCGGTCGCCGTCCCTGTTCCTGGAGGTGGTGGCTGGTGTGATGGGGCGGTGGCTGCGCATGGCGCGGGAGGCGCTCAGCACGCAGGATCGGGAGGGCAAGATATCGCTGCTGCTGCGCAACGGCTCGAAGAAGACGGAGCGGTGTGGCGGGGACTTGGTGAAGGTGTTGTGGGGAGTGGAAGAGGAGGTGGAGCTTGCGATGGCGGCGATAGTGAGGGAGAAGGCAGGAGACTGCAACGGGCTGGACAAGGAGCAGGCAGTGGCGCTGGTGCTGGGAAAGCAGGACGCTCTGAACGCCCTGGTTGCTGCCTCGGTGAAACGGCTGCCGCTCCTTTCTCCCTCCAACCCCCACCACGACCAAATCCGCACCGTGTTCCGCTCATTGCTCCTGACTCTCGCCTACCACACCAATTCACTCTCTCTCTTCCCCATTCCTTCTCCCGCCAACTCAGTTCCTTCTCCCGCCAACCCAACCACATTTCCCGCCAACCCAATCACAACCGACCTGATCAAGAAGGCTGCGCGGCTTTTCACACTCCTCAACTCTTGCAGACAGCAGCACGGCCGCACGTGGGAATCCGAAGTGCTGTTCGCCAGCAGCCTGGTCAGCAGCGTGTACGAGGCGCGGCCGGCATTACTCTCGCCCGAGGCGTGCTACAGCGTAGATTCGCACGGCGGAGATGAACCCTAGGCCATCCAGCAGGCTATCCAGCAGAACGAATTCGTCAGCGAGCAGCTCGCACGACTGCCCGTGTACGAGACGGAGTGGCTTCTCTTCCTCCACGCCACACACCTCGCATCCGCACTGCCTGCATTGCCCGCACGGCCGGAACTGGCGTTCGCGTCAGGCGCGCTGTTCACGGAGATCCACGCCTCACTTCTCCCCACGCCACTCACCCTCCAACGCGTGGCGGTCGAGGCCTCCTACTGCCTCTCTCCGTCGCTCCTGCGCTGTGCCGTACGCTGCCTGCAACAGTGGCGCAGTTCGCTCGATGCGACACACTTCGCCTCCTCCTTCTTCGCCTCCTTCTCTCTCCTCCACCCATTCCACCTCTTCCAAACCCTCCTCCGCAGTCTCTCCGACTTCCCCGCAGAAGCCACCTCCCTCTCCGAAGACCTAACCGACCTTCTCTTCTCCTATCTCCTCTTCCTTCACTCCCTCCCTCACCTCGATTCCTCTCTCTTCGCTCACGCCGTCGTTCTCTTCTCCGATGCGCTCCTCACTCTCCCATCACCTCATCTCACCTCCACACATTGCTTCCAACTCCTCTCCCTTCTCTCTCCCTCTGTTCCCCTCGAGCGTCTCTTTTCCCTTCTCGGTCTCGTCCTCGTCTCGCAGCCCGCACTGCTCACGTGGGCTCGCAACACCGGCATGACCCGTAGCGAAGACAGCCTTCGCCTCTTCTTCTCCGCACTGCCCAACTGCTCCGTCGACACGGCGTCGCACACGGAGGTCAGCGCAGCGCAGAAGCTGGAGTTGGTTGGCAGCTGCGACACGGAGGAGGAACTCATCGAACAGTTGGTCGTGTCCGTCGTCCGAACCACCAAGCAACTCTCCTATTCCGACGTGGTGCTGCTCATGCTGCGAAACGCCTCGCTCCGCCCCGTCGTGAACGCCCACCTTCTCTCCCTCCTCGCACAGCCCGCCACACGCCCTCTGGCCCTGCCCTCGCTCGCCTCGCCCTTCACGCCCGCCACCTGCCCCTTCTCCCAGCCCTTTTGCGACCTCCTCCTCCACACGTGCATGGACGCACCTGCCCTCCAGCGCGCCTCTCTCCTCACGATCGCCACCTTGCTGGACTGGCCGTCCGCTCACGTTCTCCTGCGCACATCGCCCCACGCCCTCGCCTTCGCCGCGTGGCTGGTGGACCGATGTGTTCCTCGCACGTCGCTCCACCACCATTCCGTTCCCCTGCCTCTCTGCTGCGGCCCTGTCGCCTGCCGCGCCGATGGCTGCTTCGAGACGCAGAAGGCGGGATGTGTGGTGCTCGACGGCGTGCGGCTTACCGCGGGAATCTGGTACTTCGAGGTGGAGTGCGCGGCGTGCAGCGGCGTGGGCGTGCGCAACGCGGTGAAGGAGGAAGAGGTGATCGTGCCCATGTGTGGCGAGGAAACCGTAGGCTGTTTGATTGACTTGGAGCACTGCCGGCTGACCTGTCGTGTGGACGGCGAGGAGGTGGGGTCCCACGATTTCGGACGAGTGGACGGCGTGGTGCCTGTCGTCGAGGTGAGCGCCGGCTGTGCGGTGCGTGTGGCGATGGAGAAGGACCAGTGGGTCTGGACGGTGGAGGAGGACGCGAAGTGTCTGGCGCAGGGCTGTCCGCACCGCGTGGAGGTGCGTGCCGTTCAAGAGGCGCTGACGGACGACGCGGCGGCGCTGCGAGACGTGCTGTTGAAACTGTGGGATGCGTGGGACATGCGAGATGCGCTGAGCGCCGAGCAGCAGCAGCGGTTGGAGAAGGTGTTGTTGGAGGAGGGTCGTGTAAACGCTCTGCTGACCGCGCCGGGTGTGAGTGCCGTGTTGCCGCTGCTAAGCACTGTGGAGGTGGAGTGGAAGGAGGATTCAGTGGAGAAGCTGGCATGTGTGATCGACGCGGCGGAGGACATGGCGTGGCTAGACGCGCTTCTTCACGTGCTGCTGTCACACGAGCAGGTGGCACAACGAGAAGTCGGCTACTCTTTCCTTCTCCACTGCCTGCGCCGTGGCGAACACGTGACCGCTCCGCTAACCGAGTCCATCACACTGCGCCAGAAGGCGCTTCGACTCGTCGCGGCGTCGCGGAATCGACCTCTGACCCGGGAGGAAACGGTGATTCCCGCGGTTCGGGGTGATGTGTAGTTGGTGGTGGAGTGCGCGGCGGTGGAGGCCTCTCACAACACGTCAGCTCCGTTCTTCTCCTCATTAGTATCGTCACGACCCTCATGCGGCTATTCCTTCTCCTCCTTCACAGACCCGACCGTCCTCGCGGCGCATCTCACTGTCTCTCTTTACTCTCCGCCTCATCCCAAGGCCCCCTTCGATGCGCTGAGCACCACCGCTCTCCTCCTCCTGCCCTCGCCGCTTCCCGAGCACTGCCTTACCACTCTCTCCTTCGCCTCCTCTACCGTCTTCCTTCTCTCGCTCGCCTCCCAGTCGCTGGCCGAACACAAGTTCACTGTCGAAGCCCGCGTGGTGAAACTCCTTTCCACATCGCTTCGCCAGCGCGTCTTCTTTGACGGCTTCCGCGGCACGCTGGAGGCGAGCGAGGACGGTTTCAAAGCCGCCTTCAAAACGCGAAGCAACTCCTGCTCCGCCTCCTTCGAGATGAAGTGCCTGCCCGTGCGCGACGCCTTTGTCGCCTGCGTGCGTCGCGACAACGAGGACTACCCCTTCGTGATCGCGGCGGAGGAGGAGAAGGTGGTGGACTTTACGCCACTGCCCCGCACGGGCTGTCTGGCCTTCGACATCACCTGCTTAAGCGTCAACCTGTCTCCCTTCACCCTCCGCCTGCGCTCCGACCGTCACGCGTGTTCCTACGACTCCATCCAGGGCATCCAGCTGGACGGCGAGAAGCCGCTGCTGTACGGCGACGCCTGCACCGAGCACGACGTCCTCACCTTCTTCATCGACTCGCCGCAGGACCGCTTCCACGCCTTTCTCGAGGGCCGTCGCATCGGCTACAGCTACCTCGAGGACTTCGGCACGCCCGCCTGGAGAGCTCACTCCATGCCGCTGCACGACGCTCTCACGTGCCTGCAGCTGGCTGTGCGGCCCTTCAACCGCGTCGCCTTCGATCCAAACATTCTCTTCCTCCCCGAGATGCCCGACGAGGAGTGGCTCGCCCGTGCCGGCGTCTTCGCCACCTCTGCCTTCGCGCCCGAGGCTGCCTACGCCTTCTACACTGCCTGGCTGCACGGCTCGCTCGTCCTCTGCCTCTCTCGTCTCTCCAACCACTTCGTGTTCGTCGACACGGACCCCACACGCCTTCGCCAGCGCTTTCCTGCCTTCTCCGTAGGGCAGGCGGTCCGCCACCCCTCCACGGGCGCGGAGTGCCGCGTGGTGGGCCAGAGCGGCGGCGCGCTGTGGTTCGCGGAGTGCGCGGACAACCCGTTCGAGAGCGCGCGCGAGGAATTCTCGATGGTCTGGAAGATGAGCGAGCATTGGCTGCAGAAGGAGGCCGCCAAGCACCCCGTGACTGAGACGATGAACAGCGAGCCCAAAACCGACCTGATTTCCGCCCTACCGCTGGACGTGTTCGCGTCGCTGGTGGGCAAGAAGCCGCTGGAGGCAGCGGCGGCGTGCATCGACGCCAAATGCGGCGAGCTGGGCCTGTGGGCGTGGAACCTGCCGCCAGCGGTACTGCTCCGTGCCTGCCCCGAGGCGTGGGACGCGGGCGAGTGGCTGGCGAGCTGCGCGCTGGTTCTTTTCTCCAACCTGCACGCGCTGCAGTGCCTGCCGTTGCTGGCATTCTCCTCGGCTCCCGCGCCGCTGCTGTCCTCCACGGTACAGCTGCTGGCGCGAGCCCGCGTGCTGTGCAACCAACGCGCAATCGAGCCGTCGGTGGACCTCCAGCACCTGCCCGCCGCCATCAAGTCCTTCACTTTCAACCGGCTCAGCGCCCGCCGCGAACGCCTGCTCTCCCTGCCTTCTCCACATGACCGCTTCGCCGCCTCCGTGACGCATCGCCTGCTGGCTGTGGTGTCGGGCATGACGCCTGCGGAGCTGAAGACCTCGTTCATCCAGCACTCCCACGGCGGACAGCGGCGCGCCTTCCATGTGGTGTTCGCGGGCGAGGGCGGCGTGGACAACGGCGGGCTGTACCGCGAGGTGTTCCAGACCTGCATGCTGGAGATGCACGACACGGCGGTGCTGGACATCCTTCAGCCCACGCCCAACCACGAGTGCGCGGGCGAGGTGCCGGGCAAGGAGGACTTCGTGTTCGACGAGCGCTGCCAGCTGGGCGCGGCGGTGTTCGAGGGCCTGGGGCGCGTGGTGGGCGTGGCGATCCTCTCGGGGTTCCAGTTGGACTTGTTCCTGTCGCCGGTGCTGTGGCGGCTGATCGCCCACGAGCGCGTGGGGCTGAGAGAGCTGGAGATGGTGGACAAGGGACTGTGCGAGCAGTGTCGCGCGGTGCTGCGCTGCGACGTGGGCGGTGGTGGTGACAGTGACAAATAGGAAGAGAGTTTCGACGAGCAGTTTCCGGGCCTCTTCTGGTCGCTGCGGTCGCTGGGCGGCGAGCTGCTGACTTCGCCTCGGCACTCCTTCGCGGCGCGTGTGCGCTTCGAGGAGCGACGCGAGTACTGCGACTGGGTGGTGGCGAGCCTCTTCGTGGAGCAGCGACGCCGCGCGGAGTGGGTGCGACAGGGCGTCGCGACGGTGTTCGACGGCGTGGAGTGCGGGTTCCTGCGCGGCGAGGAGCTGATGCGGCTGGTGGTGGGCGTGGACGAGGTGAACATTGCGGAGTTGCGGTCCATCACGAAGTACGACGGATTTGAGGCACAGGAGGACGAGATCCGATGGTTCTGGGAGGTGTTGGAGGAAATGAGTCCGGCGCAGCGCACGTCGTTTTTGCAGTTCGCCACGGCGCGCTCGCGCCTGCCGGTGTTCAGCCACCAGTCGCCGCTGACGGTGGGAGGAGGTGGAGATGATGACGCGTAGTTCAAGATCATGAGGCTTGTGAGGAGCGGGAGCGGAGACGCCTACTTCCCCATTGCACACACCTGCTTCAACGGGCTGGAATTGCCCCGGTACTCGTCCAAGTCGATCCTGAAGGAGCGCATCCTGTACGCGATCGAGAACACCACGTCGATCGACGGAGACACGCTGCAGCACGGCGAGGTGGAGTGGGAATAGTTGTTTTGTCATTCTGTTTTCTGCAACGAACACAAATGAGCGCCGGCAGTGTGCTGAATGTGGGATTCAACGTGGTGCTTCAAAGGGAGAGTGAGGCGTAGGATTTCGCTCCTTTGTTCGCAAACTGGGTGAGCACCGTTCTGGATATAAAACTGTCGAGTAATTTGTCCCTGGAGCTCCAGGATGGAAATGTTTTCGGTTGGGTGCACTCCTGAGTGGAATAGATACTCCTTCGCTTACTGGACAAGCTGTGCCCCTTTTTGAACTTGATCGACGACAAGGACAGGGGTGGGACTGGAAATGGGGCGTGAAGCGTAGAGCGAAAGCGAACGGACATATTCAACTACGAGCTCATCGACATTGGCTACAGACGGCTTGGCATCAACGAGCGCTACTTTATCAAGAAGTACTACTTCGTGAATGGAAATGTCCCCTCTTTGTCTTACTACTCACCCCACAGATGAGTCCGGCGATCACCTCCCTGACAGTGCTGATAGACCGGCTGTTGCACCTCCTGAACGAGCAGGACTTGCAGCTGCCTCCCGCCTTTCAGAGCCTCAGTCTTATTGGGTGTGGCGTCTAATACGTAGTCGTAGCGACGATGGACTCCATCCACTCCCTCGATACGCTCTCCGTTCTTCCCAGGCTGCTGGAGGAGAACAAGCAGTCCGAGAATTCCTACAGGCCGTCGAGCTCCTTCGTGATGCAGCCGTTGCAGACCATGGACCTGCAATTGAAGGAAAGCAGCAGTCTGGCCCTGTCCGATGGCGAGGACACATCCTACGAAGACAACAAGGCGATGCTGAACGACAAGCTGATGGCGTTGCTGCTCTGTCACCTGTACGGCGATTCCTTCCTCGAAGCCGACGGCGAGCGCAAGGGCGAGGCGGGCAGCGAGCTCTTCGACTCGGCGACGCGCGAGCAGTTCTTGGAGCTGTACGACATGTTGAAGAACCAGCTGCCAGAGGACCTGCTGTACAGCTCGCTACAGGACTATCTGTTCGACGAGGGGCTGGACGAGGAGGAGTCATGGAACGAGGAGAACGAAGAGGCTGCCGAGCCGGAGGAACAGGGAGAGGCTGAGCAGACAGAAGCGGTGGAACCTGTGGAGCCAGTGGAACCAGTGGAACCAGTGGAGCCAGTGGAGCCAGTGGAGCCAGTGGAGCCAGTGGAGCCAGTGGAGCCAGTGGAACAGACAGAGCAGGCGGAGCAAGAACCAGCTGCGCTGCAGATGGAGAAGGCGGAGAACGGGGATTTGTTCGATATGGGGGATGGTGATTTGATTTCGCTGTTTAAGAAGATCCATGAGATGCCGCGACGCGAGGAGGAGAAGGAGGACGAGAAGAGTGAGAGTGGTGAGAAGGAGGACGAGAACAGCAGTCGCAGACGTATTGATGGTTGCGTCTGTTGCGGGAGTTCATGCGTAGATGTGAAGGCAATGTTGCAGATCATGCAGGAGAACAAGGACGCTTCGCGAAAAACCCCGAAGTAACTGCGATTCGCTGTGTTTGTGATAAACAAGTGTATCCCTCACCCGGCGAAGTATGACCACTTCTATTATTCAATTCGAGCACGCGCCATGAATTTGAACCGCAACTAGTGGGACAGAAGAATGCAATTACCTATAGCGACTACCTGTTCAAAATTGTGCTTATCGGAGATTCGGGTGTTGGAAAATCGAGTTTGCTGTTACGTTTTGCAGTAGGTGATGATACCTCCTCTTGATATAGGACGGAGCCTTCACCGACAGCTTTATCAGCACGATTGGTGTGGATTTCGTAGGAAATTGGAGAGGGAAATCAGAATCAGCGATTCCGGACCGTAGAGACGCTTGACAAGACAGCCAAGCTGCAAATCGCGTTATCATGCAATTCCCTTTATGGGTAGTGGGATACTGCAGGGCAGGAACGATTCCGAACAATCACAAGTGCCTACTATCACGGTGCGGATGCTGTGTTCATCGTGTACGATGTTACGGATAAGGTAGGAGGTGTCAAACGTATTGAATGAGAGGACTCCTTCAAGAATGTCGAAGAGTGGCTGCAAGAGGTCCGCAAGTATACGGACAACCAGGTGGAACTGTGCATTGTCGGAAACAAGAGCGATCGGGTGGACGAAAAGGAAGTCTCCACCGTTGCAGGACAGGTTATTCTTTGGTGTGGCAATGACGAATAGGACTGCGCCACTTCCATTGGAGCATCCTTCTACGAGACCTCGGCAAAGGACGCTTCCAACGTGGAGGAAGTGTTCATGAGCATGGCAGAAACGCTGGTCAAGAGAGAGTAGGAGGGGGGCTTGTGTGTGAAATGCAGACAGACGAAGAAGGAGGTCAAGGAACGGGAGGAGACTCCGGCGAATCCAATTGCAGTGCAATTCCAATCGAAGATGCAGGAATTCAAGAAGGATGTGGGATGCTGTTCATAGTGCTATCCTTGTTCTATACGTATGTATGCATCTTCTCCCATCGTTTCCCGCTGAATGGAAGAAAGAAAGTGTGTCTTTCACCCACCGGAATACTATTCGCTGGTGCAATGCCAAGCGTACGGTGATCGTCATTCATTCCTTCCTAATCAAGAATCCGTACTCACTGAAAGAGTATCTTTGAATTGGCGACTCTTCGGGAGCAGGATCAATGGCAGTGGGAGGCAACTATGGCGGTGTAACGACTAGTACCTTGAAAAGCCCTATCTGTCATCCTATGATCCCCCGGATGAAATCAATTCGCACTATATCATTTTGAAGGAGCTGGGCAAGGGAGCCTATGGAACGGTGTATCTGGCAAAGGAGAGGAAGACGGGGGAGCAGTACTCTTTTGATGCTCTCTCCAGGGTAGATGCGCAATCAAACGGATTGAGGACGTGTTCCGCACGAGGACGGACGCAAAGCGGACACTCCGCGAAATCACCATCCTCCGGCAGTGCCATCACGCCAATATTGTAAAGCTGAAGTGAGGAAGAGGGAGCCGCTTTAGGAGTAGGCACATTCTGCTTCCTCGCGATGAGGAGGTGTACAAACAATTGTGGATCGTTCAGGTGGCATTCTGGACCGCCTGCTCACCCATAGGAGTATGGAGGTTGGGACTTGTCCAAGGTGCTGAAGAGCTGGAAGCGCATCACGGGGTGGTGCGACAAGCACGTGAAGAGCATCGTCTACCAGACGCTCTGTGGCTTATTATACCTCCAGGTGCTATTTCGGGAGCGAGGTGACGCATAGAGCGCCAATCTGGTGCATCGCGACCTGAAGCCCTCGAACATCCTCATCGACACCAAGTGCAACGTGAAGATCATCGACTTCGGACTCGCCCGCCAGATGCGCTCCTCCTCCTCCACCCCGCCGCTCTGCCGCAAGGAGTCCACCGACGCCGCGGGCTTCTGGGACGCGCAGGGCAACAGCGTGGAGCGCCAGCTGACGCAGCACGTGGTGACGCGCTGGTACCGCGCCCCAGAGCTGATCCTGATGCAGGACCACTACACGGGCGCCATTGACATCTGGTCCGTGGGCTGCATTATGGTGGGGGAGAAGGGCGGTGTGGAGAGTAGGCAGAGCTGCTGCAGACGCTGGAGCCGGAAGTGACGCGGGTGCGACCGCTCTTCCCCGGAACCACGTGCTTCCCGCTGAGCGCGCCGAAGAAGGACAAGACGAAGTACATCAAGATCGAGCAGGAGTTTCGTGCGGAGACGCACCAGTTGGAGAAGATCTTCGAGATCACCGGCACGCCGTCTCTCGCAGACATCGAGGAGATGGACGAGGGCCCCATGAAGGAGGTACCGGCGGTGGGACGCGTTGAGGCGTAGTTCCTGCTGAATCTGGAGCCCATCTGCGCACAGCCCTACGAGCAGCTGCTGCCATCGGCACCGATGGAGGCGATCGTGCTGCTGCGGGCGATGCTGACGTTCAGTGAGGGAGAGAGCGGCGTGTGAGACGCAGACCCGCGAAAGCGCATCTCTGTGGAGGAGGCGCTGAAGTCTCCCTACTTCGACGACGTGCGGAACGAGGAGTGCGAGGTGGCGGCGCAGGAGGAGATGACCTTCCCCTTCGAGCACGAGACGAACCTGGGCGACTCCATGGAGAAGAAGAAGATCCGGCAGCTCATCTACAACGAGGCGCTGCTGTTCAAGTGCGGTGAGGGAGTGGGAGTGACGGGTAGCAAGAACCGGCGACCCTCAATTCGGAAGAGTCCCTCCATATCGCCCGTGGCGTCGAGCAGCAACCTGACGGGAAGCGCGCCCTACATTGTTCCAAAGGTGGTCGCTCCCCCCGGTACGGATGACGGATGGTGTTGAGATGTAGAGAAAACAGAAAAGAAGAAGGAATGTACTATTGTATAATGCAAAAGGGCGCTTTGTGGAATACACACGGAATCACTTCTTTTCCAACACGACGAAGGCGACGCAGTAGTCATCTTCGTGACTAACAGATACATGGCACGACTACGCGTTATAGCGCTGATGAAACACCACATCGATATTCGCCTTGTCTGCCACTTCCTTTGCTTTTCCCTCGAATTCAACGACGAGGGGGCTGCGGATTCCTGGCCGTTGATACAGGACCTGGATGGACCGGAAGGGAACGCCCGTCGCGCCCAACGCCTTGTATGTGGCCTCCTTGATGGCCCATCTAACGTGAACAGATCGGGAAAAGACTACCGAGAAGCAAGGAATTGGGACTTGTCGCGTGTATACGTGTCGAACTCTTCCCTTTCTCTCGGAGAGAGGATGCGGTTCACGAATTGGCTACCGAACCGGTTCAGGGTGGAGGCGATGCGGGAGACCTTGACCAAGTCGGTTCCGATGCCAAAGATCATGCTCGCGTGTTGCAAAAAAGCAAGAACGAAAAATCAAGGGTTCACAAGATAAGACTGAAAGAGCGGCTCGATGGCCAGAAGGGCAGCGTAGGCTCCGCGCATCTCCGGCACGTACAACTCGGGGTGGGCATTCTATCCATCACTTATTCATTTCATACTCACAATTCCCTCCACGATGGCATCGAGAGTGAGGAACTTGATGCCCAAGCTCTCGTACTGGTCCTCCGGCCCCTTGCGGTAGTACTCCAGCACCTGCTGGCGGTTCAGGTCCACGTAGCAGCAGAACAGGTGCACTTGCCGTCCGTGCGACACGTTGCTTCTACGATGGCAGAAGACGAGCGTCGCTACTGCAGCACGCCGGTCATGCTCATCTTGGACACGAGGTCGTACGGGATGTTGGTCTCCTCGTGCACTTCGCGCTGCATGCTGTCGAACAACTCGCCGACGATCGCATCGGAGGGAGTGGCTGCCGCGTCCTCGTAGCTCTGGATGTGCAGGACCTACTCGTGAAGAGGAGACCAAAAAAAGACGGAGGGCTCCGAATGGCCGCCCACACAGCACAGCAACCCCTCATTTTCCGTCACCTGGTAGCTACGGTTGAGCAGGATGTGGTAGCCGTCGTTCAGCACGACGGTGCACTGATTCCCGAAGGGATTGCCGAAAAAGGCGTTCGGGTCTCCGATCTTTTCGCCCTCCCGGTAAAACACTTCCCATCTGCGACCCATATTGGATCCGATATAGGACTTGTAGTCGGTCAGGCCGAGGTTGAGATGGCAGTGAGGAGCAGGCTGATCCGTCATCGTGCCGCTAAAGTAGCGGAATTTGGACTGGTTGAAGAGGAAGGGCTTCTCCTTCCGCATCTACGGCTGATCACGATGCGAAGGGCGTACCGCGTTCCACTCCTCGTCGATGATGTCCAGCAAGTCCTTCCGATCGCAGGCCTTCGAGCCGAACTCCTTTCGCACCACGGCCGATACTTGGTTCCTCCTCAGGAAGGGGCAGGTGAAGAGGATGGAGTAATCCCTGCTCAACGAATCCGACAGCGCACGCATCGAAGGAGCACACAAATCGAAGCCTTTTTTGCCGTGAAACGGAAACAGACAAGTCCAATTGGTAGACGGGGTTTTAACTCAAATCGAGTTTGTGGCAGCACAACAAAGCGAGCATTGTAAGGCGGAGCGTTGGAGAGTGCGATGACTAGAGCCAGTCAGATGAGCGAAACGACGCAGATATCGGCTTCAGCAGCCAGCGATAAGGTGGGCAACGTTGATTTCAACTGTCTTTCCGTGGGTGATCGAGAGGGTCTGTAACGGTAGATGATGTCCCTACGAAATTACGCGACGGAGTACAACATTGCAATTCCCGATAAAACGATGCACTCCGACGTGGCGTCCATTCTGAGTCAGTCGCTTTGCTTTGTGCTGTTGAAACGTAGTCACTTCAACTCGATTGAAGTGGACGAGGAGGACGTGGTGCAGAGCTTCCTTTCCCGCTTAGATCACGTCACTTCACGGATCCGGTATCACGGATAGATAAAGGGAAGCTTGTACGTGTCAAATAATCCGCTGGTCAGCGACCATCGCCCGATAAAGAAACCGAAGAAGGTGGACCCACACGATGCGTGTGATGCCTAGTACGGGGAAGAGGAATCGTTCCAGAGACAGAGCGAGAAGGAAATGGAGGAGGAGTATCTGGAGAAGGGGGCAGCGCCCACTGCGGAGACTGCCAGCGACGATCGAACGTACTGCTTCTGCGGGAAGCCCTCCACGCAAGAGATGATCTGCTGCGACAACGAGAACTGCCGCTATAAATGGTTCCACTACGATTGCGTAAACGTGAATCCGCTCTATCTGACCCAGGAGAAGTGGTACTGTCCATTTTGTCGAAACAGCCCCAGCCAGTCCTTTCCTGTTTGTTGTCATTCTCCTTGTGCATTTTGGAATAAATGGGATAACTGGAGCGAAGAACCGAATCGGCTTCAAGCCATTTGCCGCGGTTATCTCTTTGTTTTAATTGAATCACTCATCTTTCTTTTCATTTGGCCAATTGAAATGGTAGTTCCGTTCACCGGTCTTGAGGCAGTAGAATAGCGCGCTTTACGCCGGAGGTGATGTTGAAAAGGGAAACTCCTACGAGACGGAAATGAACATCCAGGTTCGTAGAGGTTTTGTCCGTAGTGCTTCTGAAGGATCCTCTGACCCGTAGGAAAGGTCTTGTCCACGGTCTTTATCCAGCTGCTTATCACCACTGGAATCGTGTTCGCCATTGTGTACGGATGGAGTGTGGTGTTTTACCCATAGATCGAGCCAGACTCTGTTTAATCTGTTCCTTGCGTACTACATGCCCATTATGATTGTCAGTATCGTGGGCTCCTTTGCTATCGCTTGTGCGTCGGCTTGTTGCATCCTGGAAGCGGGTTGATGAGTAGTCATTAAGAAGCATCCCATCGATTTCATTATGATTATTGTGTTTGTATGATGTGCATTGTGCAGTTTCATCCGCAGACGATCTTCGAGTCCATGCTGGTTGCGAGCTGCTGTGTTTTTGTTGACAAGGACATCCTCGTAAGCGCGTTTGCGACGACGTGCATCGTTGTTTTTGGACTCGTGCTGTACGCTCTCTTCACGAAGACGGATTTCACCGGCTGTGGCCCCTATCTGTTCTGTGCGCTCTTCATCCTTATCGGCATCGGTATTTTGTCGGCATTCAGACTGTTCCCTGTGAATATCTACGCCTACCTTGGAGTGATCTCATTCCGTCCCCTTCATCCTAGGTGGCTCTGTTCAGCCTCTACCTCGTCTACGATGTGCAGATGTGTGTCGGAAGCGAGAAGTTCGGCAGTGAGTATTCTGTGGACAATTACGTGTATGCGGCTCTGAATATGTGCCCTGCAGTTCTTCATTCTTATGACGTAGTTACCTGGATATTCTCAACCTGTTCCTGTACATTCTGCAGATCTTCGCGAACAGAGATAACTAAGGCCTCGCTTTGTTCACAAACACAACATGAGTTACTCGTCGTTCTTGTTAATGAGGGGCTTTTCCTCGTACTCCTTCGAGTCGGTCGAAGTCTCCGCCGTCTCGCGAACAAAGTCCTCCTTCGCCTTCTCTCGCAGCATCCGCTTCTCCTTGTCCATCTCACGGCTTCTCACCAGCGAGTACATGAAGGTGCCCAGCAGCACCAGCGCGGTGCCGATGCCCGAGCGCAGCGACATGGGGTCGCCAAGGAAGAAGTAGGCGACGAGGGTCTGGACGCCGGCCTTGGCCGTACCGGAGATGTTGTGCGTGAGGGGCGAGGTGAGGCTGATCTGGGCGATGGTCACGATGCCGATCAGGAAGCCGAAGACGCCGGCCAGGTTCATCACGAGCCAGAAGGTGAGCGAGACGAAGGACTGGGCATGCTGGCGAATGATGTCCCGCTCGAAGATGAGGATCATGGGGATGAAGAGGATGGTGGAGTTCATGTTGTTCTAGACGTGAGGGAGGGGGAGAGGAGGGACGTAGAAGCACAATTTCCAGGAATTGTTCTCCACGATGGGAATCATCTTCTTGGTGTAGATACTGTTCAGCGACACGAAAAGAGAAGAAAGCACGCCAAAAACGGTGCCCAGCAGCGAGAAGTTGATCTCGCCGTCAGCACCCACGTAAAACCCATAGATCACAACCAGGCAGCAGCCGATGACGGGCAGCGAGGTTCTAATGCCCAAAAACAGGTAACTAGTCGTGAGGCAAATCCAGCGCCGCCACGAAAGAACGACGTTGAAGACGATGGTCAGGGAGCGGGCGACCAAATAGAAAGAAACGTTCACATTTCTACGTGTCAGCCCCATGCTCCGCTCCCACTTCAAACAGAGATTATTAAAGGTGATCATTCCGACGAAAATGATGGAGAGAGGAAGAATGCGGATGGCCGTGTTGATGTCGTACTTCTGGACCGGGAACTGTCCCAGGAACGAGTCTAGCGCTTACATTTCGTGCATCTCAAAGCTACCCTTGTTCACCTTCTTTCCCATAATGCCGAGAACCCAGCAGATGATTGCTGTGAGAACGCACTGATACCTATGCGTCAGAGACCCAAACGCTGCCAGCTACCAGGTGACGAAGAAAGGAGCAGGCACGCTGTTATCCTTGGACAGCAGAAACTTGTTCATCAACACCATCGAGATGGAGACGATGAAATAGGAAGCCACAACGAGGGCGATCTTGATCTTTTCTCCCAGCATGATACGGGTTACACAGAGATAAGGTGGAGAGTTGGAAACTGTTAATGATTCGTGCGAATAGCGGATTGGACGCACCAGTTCCTCTCTTGCCACTTCTTCCTCAAACTCTCCCTACTGCTTTGGTTCCATGCAAGGAGCATCCGAGAGGGAGGAGAAGGAAACATGGAGAATCGAGCCCATGGCCCAGCCATTGTATCCCTGCCACCAGTACACACCGTTGCATCGGAATCGAGGAGGAGAGGAGGGTTCAGCGTCACTCATTTCTTGCCATGGACGATAACGAGCTGATTTCTGTTTGCGATAACTTGAAACAGTTGCAGCAAGTGATGGAAGAGATCAACACCAATGTCGAGGGCATCACGGACACAAACCTGAAGGACAAGATGTCGAAGATGTCGTATATAGAGGCTGCCCAGATGCACCTGATGATGGCAGACATTTCGATAAATATGTTCTACGGTGGGTTTTGCGCGTGGCGCAGTCATCCGTAGCCTATTTGAAGTGCAAGGGCGTGGACGTGAACGAGCACCCCATTCAAAAGGAAATTGTGCGCATCGGAGGAGGGGCGACTGATTCGTAGAAGCGTTTGGCGGAGTACAAAAAGAAACTCAACGAGGTGATCAACGGAAGAGGTAGGCTCGTTTTGTGTGAGCGTGACGGCGGTAGAGCAGCCCACGATGCGCATTGACAAGGATGCCACAACCCGAATCATCCAGCACAACATTTCCAAGTAGCTTTGATTTCTATTCTAAATGCCCTTTTTCCTTGTTTGTTCACTAATCCGTCTCTTCCCGCCCCCTTTCACGAGAGGTCATTGCGCTATGTGTTTCGCTTCATATGGATCCCGAGGGGATCCTTCATGCTTCGTCTCGCTCTTCACCAGCCATCTCTTCACATATCCACTCAATTGAATGATCTTTATTCTCATCGTTGCCGGAGCCGTCGGCGGAGGCATTGGGGGCGTCTTCCTCATCCTCTTCCTCGTCATCCTCATTCGTTCCCGCGTACCATTTATTTCATTGCATTCAGCGTAGGGAGTCAAGTGGATCGACAGCATCGGAATCCACTTCCTCGCCTCGAAGAGGAATGGCGTCGCGTCCGTCGTCCAGGACGTCCTCACCTTCCAAAACCGCGTCACCTACGAGTCCTTCCTCAAGCGGTGGAGTTCCGTCATCAGCAACTACGCCGTCTTCACACACGTCGTCAAGAATCGGCGCTTTCTGTGGTCCTTCCTGTCTTCTTCTCCCTCGCGCATGACTCCTAGGAAGGAGACGGAGGAGTTCGACATTGCCAACCACGTCTTCTGCGTGGACGAGGCCATCACGCTGGACGAGGTGCTGCAGTACTGCCAGCAGCAGAGCCTCGTGCCCTTCCCCTCTGCCCCTCACGCACAGGAGCCCATGAATCCCAACCTGCCCCTCTGGAAGGTGATCATCTTTTCCAACCTCAAGGGCTCCGCCGACGCGCAGTCCGTCCTCCTGTTCCGCTACCACCGCTGCCTGGCCGACGGCTTCTCCCTGATGCAGATGCTCCTCACTGAGTCGCGCTACGCCTTCCAGGAAGCCCCCATCAGCCGCGAGTCCCTTCTCCAGGATGCCAGCGACTCGCCCAGCAGCGCATCCAACAGCCCCTCGGGCAACCCCACTGCCATTGCGGAGCCGCACACGGAGGTGGTCAGCGAGGTGCCGCTGGTGCTCGTCTCCTCCGAGCAGGAGCACAGCCTCTACCCGTCGCTGCTGGCTAAGAACCCCAAGCCGCCGTGCGGCCTGCGCAACTCCTCGGCGGGCAGCTTCTGGCGGCTGGTGTGCACCCAGAAGGACCGCGTGAGTCCGCTGCGCAGCAAGAAGGTGGCGGACGCGCCGAGGACGCGCTTCGCCAAGACGAAGATCATCGGCGCGTCGATCGACGAGGTGATGAGCGCCTGCGACGAGGAGCTCACCATCAACGACCTGGTGCTCGGCGCCGTCTACCACGCCGTGGTCTCCTTCTTCGGACCGCGCTGCGCCCAGGAGGGCAACAGGCCCGTCCACGTGGGGGACGCTGGCGCGAGTGACGCGTAGTCGCTGCTGTGGCTAAACACCGGCGTGAACGACCTGCTGTACATGCCGGTGGGCGAGCGCGAGAAGCTGGCACTGAGCAACCGCGACCTGACTGCGCTGGTGCTGGACCTGCCGCTTCACTGCCGGCAACCGGCGGAGTGCGCGATGAGCGTGCACCACCAGCTGTGGCGGAAGTCCAACTCGCGCGAGTCGCACGTGGTGCAGCGCTGGCTGCGGATGTGGGGCTGGCTGCCGCCGTTCCTGAGCGACGTCTGCTTCACGCGCTTCACGTGGTGACGAGTCGCGCGGCTGAAGAGTAGGCGGCGGGGCAGCTTCTCCGTGTCCGTCATTCCCGGGCCGCAGACGGCGACGAGCCTGGCGGGGAACCCCATCACGTCGATCCTGTCGCTCTGCCCGCCGTGCGGGAACGAGGAGAGCCACTTCTCCATTGTGTACTACAACAACAAGGTGGGAGTGGGTGTGTGGGGTGAGGAGCAGATCGCTGTGTCGTTGGAAGCTGATGATAGTATTGTCTGCGAGGAGGACGTCCAGAGTTTGCTCGACTTGTGTGACCAGAGTCTCCTTGCCATAGTGTCGAAGTGGTGTGTTTGTTCCCATTCCCAACTGCATAGGAAGGAGATGATCCTTGTAGAATCAATAGCTGGGATGTGTTGACAATAGACAATAGAGAAGCACTTCAAAGAATGAAGAACAAACACACAAACACATCACACGGGACGAGAGAACAGCGAGTGCATCTCATACTCCACCTCCTCCGGATTATGCAGCAGGTACTGCTTCTTGTGATGCAGCGAGAACGGCAGCGGCGCGTACCTACGCCTCACGCACGCCCCTCACGCCCACGCCTCCCACATCGCCTTGTACTCCCGCACCATCGTCTCCACCACCTTCATGATCTCGCCGCGCACCACCGACGACGGCACGTCCACCATGAACTGCGACGGCACCAGCTCCGCGTACAGCGCGTTCCACTTCTACGCCTCACGCGCCCCCACCGCCGCCACCTCGAACACGCCCTTGATGAACTTGCGCTCCTCCGGCTGGATGGCCTTGCCGTCGATCAGCTCCGGCCGGATCGGGTTGCTCGCCAGCGTCGCTAGCCGCTGCCACCTACTGCTCAGCCGCCCCCACGACCCCCACGACAGCTGCATGTACGCGTTGAACTCCTCGTCGAACAGGCGCTTCATGAAGGTGGGAATGAAGCTGCCGACGGACAGCTGCCCCGAGGAGACGCCGTCCATTCTATGTCTCAACCCCCGCGCGCTCGCCCACATATAATAGTAGTTGTTGGTCAGGTACAGGTGGCTCTTCACCAGATCGCTCGACGCGCTCGTCGACCGCACCAGGTACTCGCGCAGCGCCAGCAGCACCGTCGCTACGCCTCACCCTCCCTGCCTGTGCCCACCCGTGTACCGCTGGTAGTGCGACAGGGAGAAGTCCGCCACGATCACCGGGTACGTCGACGCGAACCCGCGCAGCGCCGAGGGGCCCAACTTATCCGCGAAGTGGTTGATGGTGCGAAGGTAGTTCACGATCTACCGGTGAAACGCCCCGACGAAACGTACGGAGCTGGCGACGACGCTGACGGTGGCCTCGGGGTTCATGGGCGCGGCGTTCCGGCCGAGCATCTCGAACACGAGGAGCATCAGCTGCCCGCAGCTCTCCTGCACCTCCTGCACGCGGCGCGCCCAGCTGCTGAGACAGGACGAAGGTGCCTGGTCCTACGGTGGAGGCGGCGGCGCAGACCTACGCGCAGCAGGAGCTGGTAGCGCGGCTCGTCGTCGGCGATGAAGGCGATGAAGATAGCGGCGCTGTTGACCGTGGCGCACAACTCGCTGAGGTACTCTGTGATGTCGCTCGCCTCGGTGATCGGACGCGTCAGCAGCTTGCGCACGGAGACCAGCGCGTCCTCCCAGAGGTCCATGAACTGTGCGTGAGAGATGAGGGAAGAACGGACTTGGGTGGTCGCATCGGCGATGATGCGGGCGAACTGCGCGCGGTCGTCGCCGAAGAGCTCCGTGGTGAGGAGGAACTCGATCTCGAGGTATTTGAGCGTCGCATCGTACACGTCCGCCATGATCTCGATCTTCGGCTTGTTCCTGTGCATTACGCCCACTCGCTCGCTCCCCACAGCTTCTTCTCCTGCGTGGCCGCAATGATGCCTCGGATGATGCGCTTCATGAACATCGCCATGAAGGTGCGCAGATCGTTCATGTAGCCGTATTTGCCGCAGCTCCGCAGCGTGGAGCTGATGTCCTTCAGCAGCTTGAGATTCTCGGGGGAGATGCCGAAGTACGTGTTGAACAGGGCTTCCTTGTCGGCGCTGTTAACCTCGCTCGACTCGGACGGGATGTACTCCACCTACGCCGTCAGCGCCCAGCGAAGCCGGCACATTCTCGCCCTTCAGCAGGGAAGCCATCATCTCTCTGCACTCGTCCACCATTTGCTTCATGATCCTGGACTGCATACCGACAAGCTCCGCGTGCTCCCGCAGGGTCGTGTGATTGGACACGTACTCGTAGGACGTGTAGATATCCATCAATCCATCCAGGAAGCTATTGCGTGAGAGAATGAAGAGGAGTGCGAACGCCTTGGGGTTCACCCGAAGAGAACCTCTGGTAACGGCCTTGCTATTTCGGTCGACCGCCGTGCAGTAGCGGTAAATCTAGGCAATCACAGCGAGACCGACAGCGCCCACGGTATCCAGCTCCTTGCTGTACTCCGTCATTCCTTCAAGAGCATAGCGGTACTGCAGCACATCGCTTTTCATTCCCTTCATAAGCACTTCTACCTGACCCAATTCCTCCTTCACGCTCTCCACATTCTGTGTCACGTCTTCTTGAATCGATTCGTTCTCCTGTACTATATTGTTCAACTTCTCCACTTCTGAGGCAAATCGCTCGTATTGCTTGTCCGCCATACTTCTTCTCTAGCTTGTTTCGCTGTAGATACCAAAACGAAACGCCCCACAATTGGCGTTCTCCCTGCTTTCTATTGCATTTGTGTTCTTGGAGGAGGGTGATTTCAGTTACAGTCTTAGAGGGGCGACTTGTGTTTCGAGGCATTGAACTCATTTCGCTTCCATCTCATGCGTTTTGTGTTTTTATTCTATCTACAATGCGGCTATACAATCCGTTTGGTTGTTTGGCACATTCGGGAGTGATCTTCCCCAGCCGTCTCCAATGCGTTACATTTGCTTGTCTCAATCCATCCTCTTTTCTACATTAAGATCGGAGTGGATTCCCAAAATAGGAGGGTTTTATTGCATTCGATGGTCCTCGGCAGTGATTCATCGTTCTGCAATGAATCTTGTAGTGTACTGGAAGGGGAAATCACGTTTAGGAAGAAAACGACAGCGTCGATTCCATTCTGGAGTCATTCCACGCCGGAGGTATTCCCAACTGCTATTGAACTCAGCATATAGATACAGATTTGGAAATACTTCTGGAATGGGCTAAGAAGCACTGGCATGCGCTGGGTGAGAGGGAGCGGAGTATCTTCACAGCGACCATCACGGACAGTGCTTCCTCTACCCAATCCCTATATTCACTCTGCTCCTCCTTCTCCCTTTCCGATTGGGATGATGGTTGCTGTAAAACTGGATTTTGAGGCGTAGACTTCACGTGTACGCTTTATGATCTGGTTATTCACATTGCCACCATGCGTTCCCAACAATACCCCTCTTTGCCATGCTTTGACGGGGGACTTGTTTTGAAAGCGACGCAAAACGGGGAGGGGAATCCGAATCCTTGCGTGCAGCTCCCATCCTCGCCCATTTCAACACAGACGTATTCCTTCCTTCCCTCGTTACCCACAGTGCAACCCTTCAATTCTACATGTCCCTTCCCAGAGTGGATCAGCGCGAACTCGGCACTCTCGACGCATCTCCTTACATCACCCTCTTCTCATTCCAGAACTGCAATCAAGCCGTGCTACTACGTCTTTGCTTCCCATCTACCACCACCGGGTGGCAGCTCCTCCTCACCACCGCCAATTCGGTTTGCCCCCTCCCTCTCCGCTTCCCTCCTGCCCTCTCCGACGCCACTCCCCTGCACTCCCACCTCTTCACCCTCGTCTTCTCCCCCACCGCCTGTGACCTCTACATCGACTCCCTCCACGCCGCCACCGCTCTCTTCTCCCTCTCCACTCTCTTCCCCTCCTTCTCTCTCTTCCTCGGCGACGTCTGCAGCACTGCTCGCGCCCCTCACGACTCCCTCCTCCTCACCAACCTGGCTTCTCTCCAGCGCTCCGCTCCCTGCGTGCTTCTCTCCTCGCTGGTGGTCTGGCGCGACGCTCTCCCGCTCGACGTAATCTCCTCCCTGTAACTGTCCATCGGGTCCCTCACACGCAGATGTCTCCTTGGTCCTTATTTCCTCCACCCCTCCCGAATCCCCGCTCTGGAGGAACACCCCCTCCTCCTCCCCTCCTCCCACTCGCTCTTCCCTCCAAACCCTCACGACCTCTTCCTCCACTGCCGCATCGACTTCTCCGTCAGCAACGTCAATGACTCTAACGACGTTTTCTCACTCTCGCCGCCTTATTCCCAGACCCAGCGCAACTGGCTCTGCGCCGTCAATGAATCGTTCCCCGCGGGAACTCTCTTCTCCCCCGACACACTCACGACGGTTCCGCAGTGCGTGGCCGTGAGTCACGCCGGTTGGATGCTCTTCCGCTGCGACGCCTGCGCTGCGCTGTAAGTGCTGTGAAGGCGACTGAGGCGAAGCCAACAGTTCCGTCTGCCCTTCAAGGTCTTCTCGGACCTCTATTCACTGCTGCGCCACCTCAAGGCCCCGCAGGACGCGGCCCGTTGTTCCACTGCGCGACACTCACCCACAGGGCAGCTGGCGGTGCTGGAGAAGGCGATCGAAGCCATCACGCTCTTCCTGAAGCTGGACAGGACCCTCCTGCTGCCTCTCTTCCACAACGACATCCTCCTCCTCCTCTTCAACTGCATCGTGGCCCTCCCCACCAATCTCCTTTCCTCCTCTCTCTTCCTCCGTCTCACTGACCTCGTCCGCCTCATCATCTCTCCTCACGCCCAGCTCCACACCATCACAGTCACCGACTCCTCCGCCGGCTCGCACGTCCTCCGCCAGTGCCTCCAGTGCCTCGCCTTCAACCCGCTGCTCTACCAGCATCTCGCCGCCCCTCACAGCGCCTCCCTCCACGAGGCACTTCTCGCCACCATCAAAGCCGACAATGCCTTCTCCGTTCTCACCGCCTCCATCTCCCTCAGCGTTCTCTCCTCCTCCTCCACTCACTCCCAGACCTATTGCCACTGCCTTCTCCAAGGACAGATTCCCTCTTCTCCCGCCGTCGAAGCCACCTTACGCCAATTCCTCGTCGCCGCGCCGGAGGACGCGCTGCCACAAGCCTACCAGACCCTCTACTCCTTCCTCCTCCAGTGCCTCACGCAGAAATACCCCCTGCTTATGGCCTCGTCTCCACGCACGGATATTGTTACTCATAGCTCCGTCTTCTCCGTCCTCACGACCCATCTCCTCCACAAGGCCACGCCCGACGGCCTCCTCGCCGCCGAGATGCTCGCAGCGCCCGTCGGCGCTCTTGTCTCTTCCCTTCTCGCCTGCGTCGCCAAGCACCCTCTTCCGTCCACCACCGCCTCCTCCACACTCACCACCACACCCGACTCCATCTCCGCTTCCACCCAGGAGAACGCGGTTCGCCTCCCCTCTTCGCTTCACGCACAGCTGTCTCTCTCCATGGACGCCATTGCACTGGCCACCCTTCTTCTCTGCACCGCGCAGGCTGCCCAGCGCGACGCCATCGCGCCTCTGCTCCCCGAGCTGCTTGGCAGACTGCACGAGGCGCTGGAGAGTGTCAACGGCCGCGTGGCCTCTACGGCCGATTCCGACGTGGAGCGCGGCTATCGGCGACTGAAGCGGCTGCTGGGCAGCTGGCTGTTCGGCTTCGACGTGCGGCTGCTGGTGGATGAGGACGAGGCGATGAGCCAGCGATCACCGCTGCGGGGCGTGGAGGTGTTGCCGCTGTACCTGATGGCACTGCGCTGCGGCCACTGCACCGCCTCCACCGCCGCATTCCTCGCCCTCCTGCTGGACGCGCTGCCCGCCGCTCTCTTCACGCAGGCTTCTTCTCTCTCGCTGCTCACCGCCACGGCGCAGGAGTTGCTGCTGCTGGCGCACGACGCCCACACGGCGGAGGAGTCGACGCAGATGCAGGCGTTACTAATTCTCAGCAGCCTCCTCTTCCAGAGTATGGAGTGTGACGCCTTCTGCTCCCTCCTGCACTCCGTCTGCGCTTTTGTTCTGTGGAGCTTCCCCGTCCAGGAGGCACAGCGTTGCATCGGCACCGTCTTCACGGCTCTCTTCAAGCGCCTGCTCGCCGCGCCCACCTTCTCCTTCGCAGTCGCGCGCAACCTGGCGCACCTGATCCGCTGCACGGAGGAGATCGGCGTGACCTCGCAGGCGTCCTTCACGCACTATCGCGAGTTGGTGGATCGCATGAAGACGCAAGAGCGTGACGCCCCTCTTCCGCGCAGCAGCGATCAGCCTGTGTCTGAGGGCGTGTCTGAGGCGATGCTTGAAAGCATCCCTGAAAGTGTGCCTGAAGGCATCCCTGAAGGCATCCCTGAAGGCATCCCTAAGGGCATACCTGAGACTATGGGCACTCCCACCCCTCTATCGGAGGCGGCGGAGCAGGAGGAGCTGCGACACTGCTTCGCGACGCTGTTCCCCGAAACGCTGGTGGAGGGTGTGAGCGTGGGCCAGGTGCTGCTCCCGCTGGTGGACCGCGTGTGCGAGCGGCAAGACAACGAGGCGGAGAAGTGCGTGGAGAGCCTCCTTCTCCTCCTCCTCCGCAAGCTTTTTGCCACCGTCTGCGCTCTGACTCCCAGCACCGAGCCGCTCGCCACGTCGGAACTCCAGCTGCTGGTGTACGGGCTGCACAAGTTGCTGACGCTGGCGCAGGTGGGTTCCGCCTCCGACTTTGTGACCCTGGCGCTGGCCGCTCTGCTGGTGGTGAGCGCGTGCTGCGAGCGCCTGGCGGCCCGCGGGCTGGAAAACAGCCTCGCCTTCCTGAACGGAGAGAAGCTGTTCCTGTCGGACTGCATCGAGACGGAGACCACCTCCACCGACAAGCCGCTCCTCTTCGCTCTGCCCTTCGTACCCGCGGCGCGCGTGGCTGAGGCGTAGGACTTCCCCGCGGTGCCCGGCCGGGCCTGTGCGCAGTTCAACGAGTTCGCCTACGCCGTCATGCAGCGGCGCGGGCTGCTTCGCTTCATCCAAACGCGCGTCACGCCCGTCTCCTTCGCCTGGAACGAGGGTACCGAGAACGAGGCGCTGGAGACGACGGCGACGGCGTGGCGCGAGCAGAGCGCGAGCGAGGTGATGGAGTGGAGAGAGAAGCTGAACGAGGCGATGGAGAAGCGCACGCCGGGCTGGCGCGACCTGTCGGAGCGAACGCGCATGCAGGCGGAGCGGACGTCGCCACTGTTCCTGCGGCGCTGTACCTACTATATGATGAGTCCGCACGTGAACCCGAGCGGCGCGCGCAACAAGGTGGTGAAGGTGCTGCGACCGCGCACGCACTACGAGAAGGCGCGAAGGGACGAGACGAAGGCGGCGAAGGAGGAAACGAGCATTTACTCGTCACTGCAGAAGATCGTGTCGATGCGGTGAGGACGCTTCGTCTGTCTCACGCTCAGCTCCTCCTCTCTGCATTCCATCAAGTCCATCATTACGGAGTACGAGGCAAGGCAGGTCAGCATCTACGGCGTCTTCGAGGGCACGCTCTCGCTGGCGCAGGGCTCGCTCCTCTTCCTCCGCCACTCCCACAAGAGCGAGCTCGCGCCGTCTCTCCACACCTGCTGCACGATGCCCCACCTCACGCAGATCCACTTCCATGCCGTCACGGGCCTCTTCAAACGCACCTACGACTGCCAACAGAGCGCCTTCGAGCTCTTCTACAAGAAGAACGGCTTCGCGGACTCTCTCTACATCGCCTTCTCCTCCCAAGTCGGGTCTCGCAATGCGTGTAACAACTAGCCAATGCGCGACGACATCTACAACAAGATCGCGATGAACCTCCCCGCGGGAATCCCCGTGCAGAAGCTCAGCGAAACGCCCGCGGTGTTCGCGCAGCGGATGAAGTTGAGCTATGCATGGGTACAGGGCAGGGTGTCCAACTTCGAGTATCTCTCCCTGCTGAATCGCTTCAGCGGCCGTTCCTTCCACGACATCACGCAGTACCCCGTGTTCCCGTGGATTCTGAACGAGTACGCCACGGCGGAATACGACGTGAAGTGGGCGCGGTAGCATGCATTGAGCGTAGCGACACGCGGTTCTGCCGTGACCTCAGCCTACCGATGGGCGCGCAGAACCCCGCGCGCCTGCGCCACTACTTGCAGACCTACGAGATGATGTGCGAGATGCAGAAGGAGGTGGAGCTGTCCGCGCCTGACGTCAACGGACTGAGCGACCAAATCCCGCCCTATTTCTACGGCACACACTACAGCACGCCGCTGGCCTGCGTGCTGCACTTCCTGGTGCGGACGGAGCCCTTCACGCAGCTGCACGTGACCCTGCAGGACAACCACTTCGACGTGAGCGACCGGCTGTTCTTCGACGCGGACGTAACCTGCCACTGCTGCCTGGAGAACCTGCCGGAGGTGAAGGAGCTCATCCCCGAGTGGTACAGCGACGTCTCCTTCCTGCGCAACGCCAACCGGCAGGGCTTCGGCGCGCGGCAGAACGGAGCGGAGGTGGACGACGTGGCGATCGCGGGCTCCGCGGCGCAGTTCGTGTCGCGCAACCTGCAGGCGCTGGAGGACGCGCACACGTCGGCGTTCCTGCAGCGCTGGGTGGACCTGGTCTTCGGGTGCAAGCAGCAGGGCCAGCCGGCGGTGGAGGCGTGCAACGTGTTCTACTACCTCACCTACCCGCAGAACTGCGATCTCACGGGCATCGAGGACGAGGGACTCAAGCAGGCGATCGTGACGCAGGCCGCCAACTTCGGGCAGTGTCCCGCGGTTCTCTTCAGCGCCAGCCACCCCGGGAAGGCGCTGGAAGCGACGGCGCGCGACCTGCGGTCGGTGCTGTTGGCGACGCCCGCCGACTCCATCTACGAGGCGACGCCCGCGCAGTGGCTCGGCGCGCGGTGCGTGGTGACGGCGGTGAGCGACTGGGAACCGGGCGCGCTGCTGGCGAGCTACTCGGAGGTGCAGCGCGTGCTGGGCCACTCGCCGGCGGACGCGGACGTGCACCATCGCCTGCTGAGCCACAACGCGGAGAGCCTGCCGCTGGTCACCGCCGCGGCGCCGCGCATCGCGTGGCCGGCGCACTGCGCGTTCCCGTGGAGCGTGACGGTGGACAGCTGCGACTGGCTGGAGATGCGCCGCGTGAAGGTGGTGCTGGACGACCGCGGCGCGGACAGCTTCAACGTCAAGGCGGGCTGCTGCGACGTGAAGACGCTGTCCGCCGACGGCAACTGGCACTCCGTGGTGGTCTCGCAGAGCGCCGTGCGCACGCCGGAGGGCATTGTGGTGATGCTGTCGCTCGCGCCCACGCGCTGCCGCTTCTGGCGCGTGGAGATCCTCGAGCTGCCCTTCCAGCGCGCGTGGGTGGCGCCGTGCCTCCAGACGCGCAACGCGCAGAAGGAGTGCTCGCTGCCTGGCCCCGTGGTCACCTGCATCGACGTGATGGGGAGAATGGCCTTCCCCCTCGCACCCCCGCCCCCGCGGGACCTGGGCACGCTGCCGCCCTCCTGCCCGCAGTGCGCTCTGTGGTGGGCGCGCGCGATGCGAGTGAAGCGTAGGGGCCCCAACATGGCTGCCGTGACGGCGGAGAAGGAGCTGCTGCTGTTCAGCCTGGAGAACCCTTCCGAGCGCGTGCTGCTGCCTCTCTCCGACGTGCTCGCGCCCTACACCCTCCTCGCCGTGCACCCAAAAGTGGGGGCCCCAACACGCGATGACGACTAGTTGCCGCTCCTCTTCCTGACGAACGCGGTGCGCGACGCGCTGTTCGTGCTGGCGGTGCGCAACGAGATCAACACCACACCGCACTTCGACCCCGTTCAGTCCTTCTCGCGACTCCCGTGCTTCCTGCCCTCGCCCGTGCAGCAGGTGGCGGTGGAGGAGGACCTGCTTCTCGTGCACACGGAGTGGGCGTCCGCCGTCTCGGTCACTCCTAGAATCGGCACTCTTTTGACACTGCCCTTCTCCTTCACGGACGGGGTGGTCGCCTGTCCCTGTGTGCCCACGGCGCAGTCCTTCTGCCCCTACGCGCAACGCAGCAGCCGCCTGCACCCCTGCCTGGCGTCCGACTGCGTGGTTCTGTACTCCACAGAGGACGGTTCCGACGTGGCGGTGCTGTCCTCGCAGCTGTTCCTGACGGGCGTGATGCGCGTGGATCAGGTGCAGTTCTGCGTCGCGGGCGTGTACGGCGTGACGGTGGTGCAGCGCCGCGGAGAGGTGTGCGCGGTGCTGAAGTTCAACTTCTGCGGCGATTTGGAGGAGGAGACGGTGTTAGAGGAGCGAATGTGAGAATGGAGAGGTGATGTGAGATGTAGCGTGGCGGTGGCCGTGTCTCCCAAGAGGGACATCGTGGCGATGGCCAGCGAAAAGGGCGGTTGTCTTCTGTTTGACATGCTGCTGAACCGCGTTCTGACGCGCATTCCCTCGGATCGCGTGGCGACGCAGCTGCTGTGGCTGCCGAGCTCGACGGGAGTGGTGATGATCACAGAGGACGGAAGGGCCTCTCTGTGCCAGCTGGGCAACTGCATCGCTCCGACCATCGCGTAACGTACCTCGTGTTTGTTGCAAACAACGCATATGAATTACAACTCCTTCAGCTGCGCCTCCAAACGGTCTACTCTCTGCTCCAGGTGGTCGATCGAGTCGGACACATCGACGTTGATGTCGGCAATCGACTGCTCAATCTGATGGCCGCTCTGCCAGATATCGCGGTGCACAACGAAGTACTCCACAAAGAGGCCCAGAACGAAACCATACAGGAAGGGTCTGAAGGAGCCTCTCTTCTTCTGGGACGACTCCTTCTTGGGTTCTTCCTTCGGCTTCACAGGCTCCGGCTTCACAGGCTCGGGCTTGGGGATCTCCGTGGCAATCGCCTTCACGCCCTCCGCGGCAGTCACGGCCTTGGGGGCCTCGTCGCTGATGATCTTCACCACGGGAGCCTCGGAGAAGAGACGACGAACTAGGGCATGAGCGTCAACGACAGCGGGTACAAGCAAATGCGACTCTAGGGGCACTTCGAAGAGCGAACATGGAACCCAGGTAATGCGTATTTGAGCGAATCGCAAAACGCAACGTGGATCGCAATCGTTGGGATTGTGGGGCTCGCTTCTCTGCGCTGCGGTGTGGCAACAAACACGGAAAACAGTCTTTGCGGCCTCCCACTGCTTCTTCAGCATCACCAGGTAGAAGAGGGAGAAGACAAAACAGGAAAAGGCGGACAGGAAAACGCTGTGCAGGTCAGGATAGCGCGCTGGAGGAGGGAAGGCGTAGTACCCAAAGACAAGGACACTGAAGCACATAAGAAGGCGCCATCCCTTGGACAGATCTTCCTTCGGCACGAGCACGAGGAATCCCACCATGACGGCAACGGCCATGAGCAGGTTGTGATCCTTGAAATAGAGGGGGATCATCGAGTAGGAGGCGAAGTAGGTGAAGACCATCGCCATTTCCGGCTCGCTAGGCGCCAAGAGCACCATGGGCAGGAGGGGAAAGAGGATGGTCTTTTCGTGCACTAGGCATGAGGGCGGGGAAACGCAGGAACCTTGGTAGGAGAAGAGGAAGAAGCTCAGCGCGCAGGAGAAGAGAGAGAAGAGGGCGGAGGGCAGAGAGGGCTTGCGCCAGAGCAGCAGCAGACTGGAGAGGCAGGCGGCGAGGGTGAGGAGGGTGCAGAGAAGCTTCAGACGCTCGGCGGAGAAGAGGCGGTTGAGTTTGATGACGTTGTTGACGGTGCACCAGAAGGACGCCACCTTGTCCTCGAACAGCCAGCGGTCCCAGGGGAACATACGGTGAACGACGTGGAGGAGGGACTCGACGGGGGTGAGATCCTCGGGGAGATGGAGCAGGAAGGGGAAGAACAGGAGAGCGAAGGAGAGGACAACCGTGGTTCCGATTCGCACGAGATGGAGAGGGCCCTTGACGAAGCACTTGCGCAGCAGCCAGACAAAGAAGACCAGTGAGTAGTAGAGAGCGATCTGCTTGTATCCGATGGCCATGACGAAGAAGAAGGAGCCCACGCAGTCCCAGTCCAGCGAAACGCATGTGATTGCGAGGAGGACGAAGCCCAAGCAGACCGCGTTGTACTGGAAGTGGGCGTGGTCGATGAGCACGAGAGGCGGCATGAAGAGCATCAGCAGGAAGCACTACGGTTCATCACGCCCTTCACCCGTACCCTCCTTTGCTTCTCATAGGAGAATCCACGCAGGCAGGTGCGCAGGAAGAAAACGCAAGCAGGGATGTACACGAGGCAATCGGCGATGAGAACGGAGCATCGCATGAACAGCTATCTCAAAACATAAAGGAATAAAACTACAATGGATTGATCCGTCTCAAATCCGCGACTGCTGCCCAACTCCACCATCTCGGGATACCACCATTTCGCGATCCTCCCCATACAGTATTCGTGGAAGGCGGTCAGCGGAGGGTAGTCCAAGCCCCAGTACATCAGGTCATTCTCCGTAGTGTTGCGATACCTAGTCTAAAGTGTGACGAACGACACTACCAGTCGTAGAGCGGCAGATTGACCGTTATCTCCATCCAATGACGCTGCGCCTCCATATCGCCAAACATCGGCGGCGTGTTCTTGCCTGGAATTGATGGCAGCCAACGCACCTACCGGAAAAGGGATTCAACGACAGGCAGTAGCGGAAAGCCAGCGACAAGGCCACCAAGACCCACACCTCCTTCCACGCGAGAGACAGCTGTGATTTGTTCGGTTCCTCTACCATTCTTCTGAGAAGAGTGGACGCCTTCTGCACTCATGGGAAGCCATTTCCACTTTAGTGTGAATGCCTTAATAGCTCAGTCGGTAGAGCACTCGCTTAGTAAGCGAAAGGTCGGGAGTTCGATCCTCCCTTAAGGCTTTTTTCTTCCACGGCACAACTCTCGAAGTCAGTGCAATCACGTCATTTCAACTCCTCTTTTCTCTTTCCGTGCTGCAGGGAGGCGGAAGCGACGATTCGCAGGAATGAGTGGTATAAAGATGCCCGAAACAGCCCCGATTTCGCAGAGTCGTTCAAATTCAAGTACTGCTTGGTTGAAAGGTGAGTTTCTTTCGCTATTCGGGTGATGGATAGCCGATTCAACACAACTCCCGAAGAATGGAAGCCGTCTCTAACGAGAATCAACCTGCTACTATGGAGGCCCCGGTTGTCGCGAATACCAGCGAAATGAAGGATGCGGCGACTGCTGTTGAGGTTCCCGCTGCCGCGCAGCCGGCCGAAGTCAGCGCCCCTATTCCTGAGGTGGCCGCTGCTGCCCCTGTCGAAGCCAAGGCTACGGAAGCTCCGGCCGCGGAAGAGGCTGTCCCCGAAGCCAAGGAGGCGGTATGCGGTTTGGGTGTGATGTTGATTCTTAGGAGGTGAAGCCCGCGAAGGAGGCGAAGGTCGTTGAGGAGGAAGAAGAGGAGGAGGAAGAGGAGCCCGTGGACGACGAGGAGGAGTGGGTCTCGGAGGATGAGGTCGTTGTGCGTGTTGCTTATCAGAACTGACGCGGTAGCCCAAGAGACGCGGCAGAAAGGCGGCTTACGACGACGACGACGATGACGAGGAGTACGGTCGCTCGAAGAGAAGAAGAGTGGTGGTGGTGAAGAAGCCCGTGAGATCTCGCAACGTGACCGCCAACGAGCCCGCCGGCATGAAGGCTCTTCGCGCTTACACATCCGCTCTGAAGCTGGGGTAGCTGTGCATATGGCGCATGAGTGGTAGTCCTCGCTGCTTCCGCGGCCTGAACAACATCTCGAACGTGAAGGACAGAGAGGCCGAGCTGATTTCCCGTCTGCACGAGTGCGGCCGCAGCTGGGCTGGCGAGTACCCTTCTCCCGAGGAGGTAGTCTCTGGAGCGGAGGTTGAGCGTAGATCCTGTTGGCGAAGGAGGAAATCCGCCAGAAGAAGGTGGAGAAGGAGAGAGAGTTCATCATCGAGAACGACACTGGCGTGCGAAAGGCCGCCCAGAGGGCCCGCGAGTTCGTGAAGACGCTGGGCGAGGAGGAAGAGGACAACGAGGAGGCCGACGCGGACGTGGATGCTGAAGTTGAGGCTGATGACAACAAGGATGAAGAGTAAGATCCTTTTCAGCTGCCTTTTGTATCTGTAATTGTAATGCGGGGGTTTGTTGAACAAAGACGGCACAGACAGTGTACATTATAGAGTAGAGCGAGTGTCGAGCTGGTCAGAGGAACGATGCTGCAGGAGACGCGCACAGAACACGTCAACTTTCTTGTTCTTTAATCTCTTTTGCGATGAAACCGTCCATACGGAACGGGGAACGACGTAATGATAATGAGAAGCACTGGGTGCCTTCTTCTTTGCGGTTTTACAGGTATCAAATACAGAAACGTAGGGATCCAGTTGTACATGAGAGGGGGAATGACAAGCCGGCTTCTCTCTGATAGGCAAATCCGCCGGCATGGTGATCGTATCCTCCTTTGAGCTTGATATGTCGAATGAAGTGGACGCGGATAGTGATGATTCACCTACACCTCACGGAACGCCAAGTGTTTCAAACGCAGCGAATAGTAGTTGGAGCACTGTCTGCACATGGACGAAAAGGTATTGCTTAGCGCGTCGTAGAACACAACGGCCGGAAGGGCGCGACCGCAGCTAGAGCACACGAGACAGGGGATCTGCTTTCCCCCGTTTGCGGACGGAGGATTGCAGCGAAGCATGTCTGCCAAATAATGGAAAATGAAAGGATTAACGCATTATCCAATCAGATTTCAAGAAAAGGGTGGTTATCATTTCACCTCTTCCACCATCCGAGTCTCTCTTCCCTTCACACGCCATGTGCGAAGCGAGACCCGCTTCCTATTCCACCCCCACAACACCAGAATTTTCGTCCCATCCACCCTACCACTGTCTATATCCTCTCCACAAGACTGTGAAGCCATAGATGTCATTATTGAACGGGTTTCGTCCCCTCTGCCATTCATCTCATTCACGATGCATTGAGCCTTCCATTGCATGGCAATATACTTCTTATGGTTTATAATTTATGATAGGGGTTAATTTCTGCAGTGGGGTTGATGCATCGACCTCCATCGATTTGCACCCTTCTATACGCTGCTCTTTCCAGTATAGAAACGGAACTATTTTTTCATCCACACATTCACTCTTGTACAATCATGATCACGACACCTCCCAAAAAGACGTGTCCACCCTTGCAACTCTTTGCTGGTTGGATTGTGAGCGTCGTTTTGATTCTTCTGCAACTCCTGGTTTCATACTTCCCTCCCAAGTTTACAGAGTTTTTCGAAGGCGATCTCGCGCTCTCGTACTCTGTGCACGATACCGTCCCGTACAACTCCTTCTCTGCTGCGTTTTATCCCCTAGCTATGCTTGCGTCCTTCTCTACTGCTACGCTCTACCCACTCTTCTGCTGTGCGTATTTGTAGTTGTATCGAGGCCGAAGAACAAGATGATTGTGAGCATGGCTCTGTTTCCCTCAATTCTAGTGGATTCACGACATCATCTACATTGCATTGCGGTCGTTTGCCTGCGACGAACTCATTATCGTATCGTTGAAGAACTTCATCGGAAGACCTCGTCCCTGCTTTTTCCAGTTGTGCGGATACGAAAATACCACACGCATCCTCGAGGATGGCAGAAAAGTCGTCTCCTACGGCACATTCGGTGCACTAGGCAATGTGACCAAATGCCACGGCACCGTTGGCTTTTCACAGTCCCAGTAACGGATAGAAGAGAAGCATCTACAACGCCTTCCGTTCCTTCCCATCCGGCCATTCTGCCACTGCTGCGAATGCCACGGTCACTATTCTTCTTCTGCTGTATCGTTTCATCGATGCGAACTTCTCCTGCTCCCAGTACATCAACCGCACCATCAAGGCCCTGCTTTCCGTTCCATTGGTGTTTTGGGCCTGCTTTATCGTGGGCAGTCGCATTGTTTTTGGAGGATAATGAGGATGACCTGTAGTTTGATTACCGTCATCGTCCCGAAGATGTCGTGGGCGGCATTGTTATTGGCTCTCTGACTGCCTTCTTTGTGTACCTTGTGTACTTCCATAGTCTAGACCAAGCCAAGAAGACGGGAAATGATTCGGGGAAGGTGTACAGTATGTTCTTCGCAGATCTGGCAAACCGTTTTGTCTCCAACTGCGTCACTACACCGAAGCCGGAATCGGCCACAGTCTAACGCCTGCTGTTTGTTTCCACACGCTCAGATTCACGATGTGGCGGAGGAGTTATCATATGAATTCGTTTATGGACTGTCTGCTCTCACAGTTGCAGCACGCTCCTACTGTGAGAACTGTAGTTGCTTCCCCTTTCCTCCATTTCGTAGTTCTCTCCATCTTCTCTTCCTATCCGCGTCAACGCACGGTGTAGGTTCAAACGAACTGTTTGTTATTGTCATAGTTTTCACATCGACGTCCAATGGAGAGGAGCAGTCGACCGATTCCAAGAGGAAGAAGTACGCACTCAGGCCGTTTCCCAGAAGAGATCGTATTCCTTCTTTGGCTGTTGAATCGCAGGCTTGCCTTCCTACGTCGCCGAACTGCATCCCACCATTCTCCAACCCGACCACTACTCCTTTAACGCTGCGTCTCAGATTGTTTTACTCCCTGCTGTGAATAACGAGTAGGAAACGATCATTCGTTACGCTCTCTATGTGCAGGGACACGTGGAACTGCAGTCTATTCCTTCCCTGTGCTCCTTTTTCTGTGCGGACCTCACTGAGGAGATGAAGAAGGCAATTGATGAGTATCGGGGGTTGGAGTCAATCAAACGCTCTGTGTGCTCATCAACGCACTGTCCCTTTATCCCCAACTCCCTGCGTCGCAATCTGTTTCTCTTCGCTCTTTCCGAAATGCCGCGAATCAAAGAGAAATCTCCCCACCCTTCTCTCGAAGACACGGAACAAGCAGTTTCTGCACTCCGTGAGAATGAGGATGGTCTGAGAACGGTTTGTGCGTTTTTGAAGCAGCACCCTTCCCCTTTCATTTCATCCCTCGAACCCTCGGTTATGGGGGAGTATCTCTTCGGCAGTCAGTATTGCGTAGTCTTTGTTCGTATCATTCACTCGTAGGAGGAAAAGAGATCGGCAGTGGAGCGTGCGTGGAATTCGCTTTAGTTCTTGTTTGTGAAAAAAGCTGCACGCTGTGGGATTTGAACCCACGAGTACTCCTGTACAGTAGAACTTGAGTCTACCTCCTTAGACCACTCGGACAAACGTGCCACTGCTTTGCCTTCCGTTTGCCCCGTTTTGAAGCAGGCTGAATCCAAACAAACACTGCGTTATGCTTCAGTAATCATCTTTAAAACATCGTCGTATCCCTTGTAGGCTCCACTGCTAAACAACTTCTTCATCTGCTTCACCTCTCCCTTCAGGATCTTCTTCATCTCCGTCTTCGTGACCTCGCACTTCAGGAGAGAGCGGACCTACGCGTCACTCTTCACTCCCACTATCACCAGGAACAGAGACGCCGGGTACGTCTCAATCAGTTTCATGAACCTAATGCTCACCCCCTTCGCCCACACCCACTTGCCCTTCAGGGGCGTCACGATCTCCGTCATCAAGCACGCCTTCAGCTCCTCGTGTTCCTCGCAATGCTTGATCAGGCGCTTGATCAGCACGCTCCAGGCGGTGATGCTCCAGACGTCCTTGTAGGTCACCTTCTTCTCTTCCTCCTCCTTCTCCTCCTCCATCACCTTCTCCTCCTCCATCGCCGCGTCCTCCTTCTCCATCTCCTTCTCGTCCTCGTCCTTCTCCTCGTCCACCTCTTCCTCTTCCATCTCCTCTCCCTTCTCTTCCTCTTCCTCTTCCTCTTCCTCTTCCTCTTCTTCTTCCTCTTCCTCCTCCTGAGCAGGAGCCTCCACCTCCTTCACGCCCTCCTCCAGCGCCACGTCCGGCTGTTCCAGCGACTTCTCCACCACGCCGCGAAGCGCCGCGAACAGCTCGCCACGCTCCGCCTCGGAACAGTGACTCAGCGTCTCCACGACCACGTGCACCGCGTTGTTGTCCGTGGCGTACAGCGGGAACGCCGCCAGCAGCGCCGGCGCCAGCTGCACACGCTCCTGCAGCTCCTTCACGCGCACGGGGTAGTCCTTCTTGGAGGTGTGCACCTCCTCCTTCTCGCCCTTCTCGTTCTTGATCGTGAACTACGCCTCACCACGCGCCGCCGCGCCCACCGCCGGCACCACGAACAGCTTGTCGTTCTCGAAGTAGGAGCGGTTCTCTACGCATCACGCCCTCTCCCCACGCCCACTCGGCGCCAGCACTGCCAGCAGCACGCGGCAACCCTACGCTTCACACGCCCCTCCGGCGCCCACGCGGTTCGACTTGAGCAGCTTGGGGTAGTCGCGTTGGATCTCCGCCAGCACCGTCTTGTTCAGCGTCACCATATCATCCACGCAGAAGAGCAGCTTGATGACGATCTCGTAGCCGAACGGGTGCACGCACGTGTCCGCGATGATCGTCTTGTACGACTTGATGATGCGCTTCTTGTTCTACCCATGATACTCGCCGCGCGCGCCCGCCTTGTTGCTGCAGTAGTTCAGCGCCTCCACGGCAAACTGCACGCCCAGCGCGGTGGTGGAGAAGGCAGGGAACGCGTTGTCCAGCTGGTCCATTAGCATCATGATGCGCTACGCTCAACGCCCCCACCACCCCCCACTTTCGGATCCGTGATCTGGATGTAGTCGTAGAGGATCTTGTGTGTGTAGGAGTTGTCCAGCAGACCCTTGTTCACCTAGGCTTCACCGCCGCGCCGCGCGCCCACCAGCTTGGTGATCACGACGAACAGGTTGCCGATGAACTTCTCCTTCAGCAGCGGGTTCTTGGCGGCGATCTCCACCACGGAGGAGGACTCTGTGTCCTTCATGTTGATGAATTGCCGGTGGTACAGCTCCTGGAACAGCAGGAAGCTCTGCTTGTGCGTCAGCACCTCCTCGTACGCGTATTCGATCACGTGCTAGGCATGACGAAAAGGAGGCGGGCGTACGGAGGCCACTTGGTGGATGCACATGGACTGCACCTTGCCCGTGATGGCCTTGATGAACTGCTCCACCTCGTCCTTCGAGCTGTAGCGCAGCAGCGAGATCACCAGGAAGCGGCCGTGCTTGGTCTTGCTCAGAGGCACCACGGACTTCATGATTTCCTGCATGTCACAGAGCTCTGCATCGCCGCACCTTTGAAATCGCGGAGCGCTGCGCGGGCGTGCCGTATTTATACAGGGTTTGGATGATGCGGCTGCCATCGTGCTTCATACTGATGTCCACGAACTTCCCGGTCAGCAGCGTCATCAGCTTCAGCACCAGCAGGTCGCGCTCCTCCTTCTTGATGTCCACCAGACGCAGGCGGTTCCAAATCTCCTTGGCCTACCATCAACCGAATTCGACAAAGCAACCTTGAACACCAGCTCGCCGTCGGGCTTCTTCATCTTCCGCTCCAAGCGCAGCTTCTTCTGCTCGTTCTTGGCCTCTCTCCCAGTCAACTCCTTCTTCTCCTTCACCTATCAATGAAGTACCGAAATTGCCCTCACGTGAGAATGGAGGAAGGGACACTTGTCGCCCTTTGTGCAGCGGTCGCCAAATTTGCACTCCACCATGATCTACTCCTAACTATTTGTATTCGAGGCGCACCTTCTTCTGTTTTCCCTGGACTTTCTTTCCGCCCGTCGTCTTCATCTCCTTCTTTCCCTTGGCAGGAGCGTTTTGCTACCACTCATGAACACGAGCCGCAAGTACTTTCTCCGCGTTGCTTTCCTTCGGCATAGCAATGGATAAGTCTAGCGTTTTGCCCTCCGTTGGGGCCCCCACTATTCGAGTGTGCGTTTTCAAAGCGGATGAGGGAATCGTCTCAAGACGTGCTGATTTGGGATAACTACTTCGATTGTGTTCCATCCCTACTCTCTCTTGAAGAGGAGTGAATGGATAGAAGGGAACTCCGAGTCTCGTGATTGAATAGGGTCACTCCATCCTATGCACACCAACTCGAAACAGACAGAATGGAATCCCTCTGAACTGGGATTGCAGCGATTGAAAGACCCTAGTTGGAGTCGCCAAACAAGGAGGGCATGGCGCAATGGTAGCGCGTTTGATTCCAGATCAAAAGGTTGGGTGTTCGACTCACCCTGTCCTCACATTTTTCTACTTTTCTTTTTGCTCCCTTTCACCTCCACAGTTCAGAAGAAGGGAATAACAAACGAAGAACACTCCATAATTCATTCATGATTCCATTCTATTCAGCCACACTTTTCACATTTATTCCTTTTCAGAGCCATGCATTTCAAGAGCAACGCACCAACACAAAGAGAGAAACAACTATTGCGCGAGCGGCACTCGCCGATTGATCGCCAAGACTCTTCCAATGTTATTCCGACCATTGCACGTTTTCCCATCTCCACCCTTTCAAGGCATTATTTCTTTCTAATGGAAGGAGTTGTGCTTCCTCTGAGAGCGGGTGGAGTGGTGTAACTGCAGAAGCCTGCCTCGAATTCATTTCACCTCCCAATCTGTATGTAGACGATCTGTGCTTGAGGATGGGAGTGGCTGCGGCGAGGCAGAGTTTGTCGCTATAGGAATCCTGGTGGATGGGTGGTTTCACCTGTGAGCCAAAATGCGACGAAAGGGAGCTTGTTCCGCTACCCGGACTCTTTCTTAAGCTGCTCCACGGTGGAAGAGGCGCATAGTAACCGTTTGTAGTTGGGAGGGAGCGGAGTCTCCGATGCGGATGGTAAGGCTCGTGATGGTTGTCGTTGTGTGCTATTCTGATGAGTAATTGTCGCCCCAGTCATATTTGATTGTGATGATTGACAGTTTCACTGAATGGTCGTTGTGTTGTGTGTACACGAGGGATTAAAAACATATGCGTGTTCTTATTCTCCATGAAGACGTTTGTATTCCATGACGGTACACTGTTCGCATGGTTTTGCCACGTTTCTTATCATGTTTGACTAGAAATGCAAATGATCATGCAAGAGATTTGTCTGGCCTCTTTGCTGAGCTGTGGCTTGTTGTCCCAGTTCTCGGGGTTGGAGCACATTCTCACTTTACTTAGGTAAAGGTATGTCTTTGCTTCTGTCACATGTTCTGGATCCGGCGGTGACGATCGTGGATGGCGGTCTTCGGACTGTAGTCGCTCGT
>ERZ827156.372-NODE-372-length-65856-cov-3.859181_pt1 | contig 65856 bp, 59 predicted proteins | sample MGYA00519919_ERZ827156 | MGnify/ENA primary metagenome ERZ827156 (study PRJEB31778, sample SAMEA3449269) | human gut metagenome | biome: human gut; feature: human-associated habitat; material: faeces | place: United Kingdom | collected 2010/2012 ... | reverse complement strand
ATCGTTAGAATCAAGATAACAAATCCTGTCTTTGAAGGACAGACTAAGACTAAGCTAGGAAGTTCAGAAGCTTATACAATGATGAATGATCTTGCTTATACTAAGCTTTGTGAGTGGATAGAAGATAATAAAGAGGTTGCAATATTTAGCTTAATCTAATTGTAGCGTAAAGGTATATATAAAAAGACGATACATTATTGTATCGTCTTCATTATTGCTGTAATTTTTTAATTAATATGCTTTTCCCCAATATACCATGTGTTTAGCTTCGCAGCCGCACACCACACATTTATCGGTTATTTCTTCGCTTTCAAACGGGATACATCTTGAGGTTACGTTAGCTTCTTCTTTTAATTTTTCTTCACACTCTAATTTTCCGCACCACATTGCTTTGATAAATCCTGGTTTATTGGAGGCGATATCTTTTAGTTCGTCGAGATTATTTGCAGTGTATGTCATGCTTTCACGTCTTTTCAGAGCCTTTTCATACATTCCATCACGAACATCGTTTAAAAGCTTTGGAATACTATTTTTAATGTCGTCCAGACAAACAATCGTTTTTTCGCCGTTATCTCTTCTGACAACCACACACTGATTGTTTTGAATATCTTTAGGTCCGATTTCAAGACGTAGCGGAACGCCTTTCATTTCATACTGTGCGAACTTCCAGCCCGGAGTTTGGTCTGATGAATCTATCTTTACTCTACAAACGTCTTTTAAGGTCTCTTCTATACTCTTAGCCTTTTCTAAAACGCCTTCTTTATGCATTGCTATCGGAACGATTATAACTTGGATAGGAGCCACAGCCGGTGGCAAAACAAGACCATTGTCATCGCCGTGAGACATTATTATTCCTCCGATTATTCTCGTTGAGAAGCCCCAGGAGGTTTGATAGGGGTATTCTGGTTTGTTATCTCTGTTTTGGAAGGTGACGCCGAAAGCTTCTGAGAATCCTGTACCGAAGTAATGGCTTGTTCCGGATTGTAGAGCTTTACCGTCGTGCATTAGAGCTTCTATTGTATATGTAGACTCAGCACCAGCAAATTTTTCTTTGTCTGTCTTTTTACCCTTAACAACCGGAATTGCAAGGTATTTTTCGCAGAAATCAGCGTAAACGTTTAGCATTTGTATTGTTTCTTTCATGGCTTCTTCTTGAGTTTCGTGCATAGTGTGACCCTCTTGCCAGAAAAATTCGGTTGTGCGCAAAAACGGACGAGTTGATTTTTCCCATCTAACTACTGAACACCATTGATTGTATAGTTTAGGCAAGTCTCGCCAAGAATGAATAATGTTGGCGTAGTGTTCGCAGAATAAAGTTTCCGATGTTGGGCGTACGCATAATCTTTCTTGAAGTTTTTCAGAGCCACCTTGAGTAACCCACGCAACCTCCGGAGCGAAACCTTCAACGTGGTCTTTTTCCTTTTGGAGGAGACTTTCCGGGATAAACAGCGGCATAGCTACGTTTTCATGACCTAATTTTTTAAAAGCAGCGTCTAAAATTTTTTGTATGTTTTCCCAAATAGCGTAGCCGTAAGGGCGAATTATCATGCATCCCTTTACGCTTGAATAATCCATAAGTTCGGCTTTTTTAACAATGTCTGTATACCATTTAGCAAAATCCGTACTCATGGAAGTGATGTCTTCAACCAGTTTTTTTTGCTGTTTCATGTATAAAAATTCAATCCTTTCAATATTAATGCAGTTAAAAAGTATTATAACATTTATTATATATTAGTTCAAGCGTATAAACTTTTTACAAAAATGTTTTCACATTTAATTTTTTATGATATAATATATTTGTTCTTGCGAAAATTTACTTTACTTGATAAAAAAGGGGGAAAAAATTCTTGATTGTAAATCAAGAAATTGCTCATTATGATAATACAAATAATTATATTGTTTGCGCTTATATTGCTTAATGCATTTTTCGCTATGTCTGAAATCTCGATAGTCACGCTTAACGACAAAAAAATAAAACGAATGGCAGCTAACGGTCACCAAGGAGCCATAAAAGTATTAAAGCTGACTGAAAATTCTAACGATTTTCTGGCAACTATACAAGTTGGAGTTACGTTGTCGGGATTTTTAACATCTGCGTCGGCTTCTATGAGTTTTTCGGGAGTACTTGCAGATGCGTTGTCGTTTTTGCCTGTGCCAAGACACGCTGTTGAGGTTATGTCTACTGTCATAATAACGCTGATTCTATCTTACTTTTCGCTTGTTTTAGGAGAGCTTGTCCCTAAAAAAATAGCCATGCAACACGCAGAAACCGTATCATTTAAGGTCGTCGGGATACTTCTTGCCATAGCTGCTGTGTTTAAACCGTTTATAGCTTTACTTTCACATTCGATGAACTTGGTTGTTAAACTTATAGGATTTAATCCAAACGCAAGCGAACAGGTCGTTACCGAAGAGGAAATACTAATGCTTGTTGACGCCGGTGAGGAAAAGGGTATGATTGAAGAGCAGGCTAAGGATATGATAGCTAACATATTCGAGTTCGACAACACGACCGTTGACGAAATTATGACTCACCGCACAGACCTTGTTGCTGTTGAAGAAAACAGTAATTTATATGAAGTCGCACAGGTCTCCATAAAAGAGGGCAGGTCAAGAATACCTGTATATAAGGATGATTTCGACAACATAATCGGGGTTATATACGTTAAAGACCTTTTGAAATATATTGGTAAAGCCTCGCTTAGTGAAGTTAAAATTACGGATATAATGAGGTCGATAGCTTATGTGCCGGGGTCTAAAAGGTGTAACGAGCTATTCAGAGAGTTCACCGCCTTGAAAAGACACATAGCTGTTGTTGTTGACGAATACGGTGGAACTGAAGGAATTGTCACTATGGAGGACTTGGTTGAATCTATAGTTGGGAATATTCAGGATGAATACGACAACGAAGAAGAGGAAATAAGACGTATTAACGACAACACTTTCACCGTTGATGGGACAACCTTACTCTATGAAATAGAAAATTTAACCGGAATAAAAATTCCGAGCGGCGACTACGACACAATATCAGGCTACATCGTTGACAAACTTGGAAAAATTCCTAAAAAGGGTGAGCATGAATCTGTTGAAGTGGGCAAAGTAAAATTTACGGTTCAGGAAGTAACGCAGCGGCGTATTTCTAAAATACAGGTTGAGATACAATCCGATGCCTTACCTGAAAATTCTTGAGTTTTTTCTTTAAGGTAGGTTGTGTTTAAAGCTTTTGATGAAATATTAAAATTGTACCAATCCTTAACTTCGGTGTAAGCTTTTGGATTGGTATTTTTTAAGGCGTACACTCCACACACTATTATTAGACTTGCAATTATTTGTGCTATAACAAAAAATGAACCCCGCTCGTTATTTTTGTTTTCATATTCGTTTTCATTCATGGTAATTCCCCTTTGAATTTCTTTTTTAACTTATTTTTCTTATTTACATTTTTAATTTTTTATGTTATAATAATATTAGTTTTAAAGTATATTTAGAACATAATTTGTGGATTTGTTATTGATGATGAGAGGGGATTAATTAATATGAACTGTAAAGTGTATGATTTTAATAAAGATGAGAGCCAAAATAAAAACAGTGAAAAAAAACATAAAAAAATAGATAAACGTAAATTAATGATAAGAACCGTTGCAATTGTTTGTACAGCTTTGATTTTCGGTACTTTCTGTGCATCTTTGCTTTTTTACTTTTAAAATAAAATGAAAATTTCTGCTGTTATAAGCGAGTTTAATCCATTTCATTTAGGTCATCAGTATTTAATAAATAAAATAAGAGAAAACGGAACCACTCATATCGTTGCGGTAATGAGTGGTAATTTTGTTCAGCGTGGCGAACCTGCTATGTTTTCAAAATGGAGCAGAGCCAAAATGGCGTTAACAAGCGGAGTGGACTTAGTTATCGAAATACCTGTTGCTATGAGCGTGTCAACCGCTCAGAGGTACGCTTACAAGGGTATTGAGATTGTAAATTCGCTGGGGTGCGTTGATGCTTTGTGCTTCGGGAGCGAGTGCGGGGATACTAAAGCTTTAGAAATCGTCAGCGACGCTTTACTTGAAAATCATATATTTGACGATATTAAGAGCTATCTTTCAAGGGGGATGACGTATGCAAAAGCCAGAGAGTGCGCCATAGGGGAACGTTTGGGTCTAGGTTTTAAGGGGATTGTTTGTCAGCCGAACAACATCCTTGCGATAGAATACATTAAGGCGATAAAACAAATGAAATGTGAGTTTTCGTTTGAAACTATAAGTCGTGTTGGAGCGCAGCATGACTCTAAAAATAGAAGCCGCGATGGGATTGTTTCGGCGTCACTGATAAGAGATTTTGTTAAAAAAAATATAGAAATATGTGGGTATGTTCCGAGCGAAAGTGAAAAAATTATTTTGAGAGAAACTGAATTGGGCAATGCTCCGGCGGATATTTTGAATGTCGAAAGAGCTGTGCTTGCGAAAATGCGTAGTCTTGATGTTCAAGACATTTTAAATTTGCCAGACATAAGCGAGGGTATTGAACACAGAATATTAAATGCCGTAAAAGATGCGAGGTCGATTGACGACCTATATTTTAAAATTAAGACCAAGAGATATACGATGTCGAGAATACGAAGAATTGTGTTATCATCGCTCCTTGGCATTACGAATAAGGCTCAGGAAGCGGGTGTACCGTATATCAGGGTGTTGGGGTTTAGTCAAAGGGGAAAAGACGTTTTAGCATTAATGAAAAATACTGCAAAACTTCCTGTTATCAGTAGCTATTCTCAGGTGAAAAGACTTGGGGTGGAGTGTGAAAAAGCTTTTGAGCTTGAAAATAAAACGTCAAATTTGTATTCTCTGATGACGCCTAAAGTTCAGCCGTGCGACATGGAAAAGACTTCTAAAATTATAGTAATTTAACAAGGTGATAAGAGTGGAATATAACGATACTTTAAAAAAAATACATTCATTTGAACGTCTAGGAATGAAACTCGGGTTAGACCGTATGCAAAAATTACTGGGATTAATGGGTAATCCTGAGAAAAAATTAAAGTTTATCCACGTTGCCGGGACGAACGGTAAGGGTTCTGTTTGTACTATGTTGGCGTCTGTCATGGAGCAGGGCGGCTACAAAACCGGACTTTACACTTCTCCGGCGGTTATAGACTTTAGAGAGCGGATTAAGGTTAACGGACAAATGATTAAAAAAATTTCTCTTACTAAAATCACAAATAATATAATTAATGTACTTGAAAGTATTGATGACGAGGATTTTAAAATAACGGAGTTTGAGCTTGTAACAGCGATAGCATTTGAGTATTTTTTCGAGGAAAAATGCGATGTTGTAGTACTTGAAACGGGTCTTGGCGGAAGGTTTGACGCAACTAATGTTATAGAGCGTCCTTTACTCTCGATTATCACTTCAATATCGTTTGACCACACTAAGATTCTTGGAGACACTTTGGAAAAAATAGCTTTCGAAAAATGTGGTATTATAAAAGAAAAATGTGATGTTGTGGTTTATCCCGACCAAGAGGCTGGGGTTATGGATGTTATTAAAAATCAGGCGAAGTTAAAGAAAAGTAAGGTTTTTATTCCGGATTTAGATAAGGTAAAAATTGTGGGCGAAGGGTTGTTTACTGGGACTAAAGTTTTATTTGACGGCTTAGAATACCACATGAATTTTGTGGGGAAGCATCAGATTAATAATTTATGTACGGCGCTTAAAGCTTTAAAAATTTTAGGTAAACGCTTTAATATTAGTCAAGCAGCTATTTTTGAGGGTATAGACAAAGCTAAGGTTCCGGCAAGAACCGAAATTTTACTTAAAAATCCCTTGATAATATTAGACGGTTCTCACAATATTTCAAGTGTTAGCGCTCTTTATGATGTTGTGACGCAGTATGCTAAAGGGAAAAATTTAAAGGCGATAGTTGGTATGCTAGCCGATAAAGACGTTGAGGCATCGTTTAGTAAGATATTACCCATTTTTAAAGAGGTAAGTATAGTTAGTCCTAATAGCTTCAGGGCGCTGAGTGTTCAGAATGCTTTAAGTATTGCACTAAAATACAACAAAAACTCAAAATCCTATGATTCCCTTGAAAATGCGATTGAACAGGCAGTTTCTAGTTTACAGGATAACGATGCTTTAATAATGTTTGGTTCGCTGTACTTATCTTCTGAAATTAAAAAAATATTTAACCAAAAATATTCTCTTGACACTCTTCAAAAAATTTAGTAGAATGAAAGGAGACGGGGGTATAGCTCAGCTGGGAGAGCGCTTGAATGGCATTCAAGAGGTCAGCGGTTCGATCCCGCTTATCTCCACCAATTTTATTGTGTAAGAAAACTGTGCGATTTTTGCGCAGTTTTTTTATTTTTAAGACGTAAATAAAATTTTAGGTGTAACTAATTTATAATTAGGTAGGTATTTTGTAAATATTTTAATTCGTGAATTTTTCAGTATACCTTGAAAGGTTGGCTATGTATTTTACTGAAATTAATAACCCCACCGATTTTACCCGGTGGGGTTTAGTTAATTATTCTAAATCTTTTAAGATATATTTACGCCCAGAAATTTAGCAAATCTATCAATGTCGAAAGTTTCTATAGTAGGGGAAATATAAGGGGTATAATAGTCTGAGGATATTTCAGTTAGTGGAGGAAAATAGTAGTCATCGGCTTCTTCGAGTATGTCGAAGATAGAGGTTGGAATTATGGAAACCGACGGCGAATTATCAACGAGTATAACGATATTTCCCTCTAGTACGGCGGAGGCGGCGGTGTCGGGACGCTCGCTATGCTTTATTTTAGGAAATGGATTATACCATTTATTTTTAAAGAGAGCTTCGGCTAAACTTTGCTGGTTCATAGTTAGAGAGTCCACGTTTAAAGACGATATTCTTTCTGTTATTGAGGAAAGAAGCTTTTTATCGACTTTATCTTCCATGTAACAAAGAACTACGTCTGTTTTCGATATAGAGCCAACATTAATAAGCTTCATGGAAAGGTTCGTATTACGAATACGCCTACGTATGAGAGCAGTGTTGCTTATTAAAGTTTCAACAAAACCGTCTCTTGAGCCTCTTAATACTTTGTCTTTTTCCGGCTCTTGGGTTTCTCTTTGGGGATAGGTCCTAACGTCTAGGAGGATAATCTTATCTAATTTATCTATTACTATTGCAAGCATACCTGAGAGAATATTTGTAGATGCTGAGTTTATGTCTTTTGAGCACGACACTTCGATGTATGGAATACAATTCTTTATAAAAGTTTCAGAGTTTTTAAAATCATCATCTGACTTAAGAGAATAAAAAAATTCCATTATTTTCTCCATAACCTCATCTTTTGTGAAACCGTCTATAAAGAACATTCCCGCTTCACGACCATTTATGTTTATATCTCGAAATATTATGTCGAAAGACACATTTGTTCTAAGCTTTGATTTTAGCTCAGAAATTGTTTTTTTAGCGTCTGTACTTATTGCCACGCTACATCACCTCAAGAGGTAGTTTGTCCCAATAATTACTATATATTATTTAATACATTATTTACTAAAACCTCTTGCATAAACGAAATTTTTATTATATAATAATAATAAAGGAGTTGGTCAGATGTCAGAAAATGTTAAAGCTGAGATAGAAGCTAGGGCTGAGGTTGATGAATGGAAAAAGGTTAGAGATTTTTTGAAAAAGCAATTTGATTCTTTAAAAATAGAAGATGAAAAATATAAGAAAAATATGATTTTAGTTTGTGAGGAAATATTTTCAAACATTATAAACCACGCTTACGCTGATAAAAAAGGTAGAATTTCTATATCTGTTGGTAAAGAAAGACAGACACAAATCGAGAAAGAAGTCGAGATGCTTTCTATTGTTTTTAAGGATAAAGGCATTAAATTTAATCCGCTTCAGTCTAAACCTGGCAAAATTTCAGGTAAGGCTATAGAAAGAAAAATCGGCGGAATGGGGCTTCACATGGCAAAAAGTATGGTAGACGAAATAGAATATCAAAATATTAATGGAGAGAATGTGCTTAAACTGACTAAAACGTTATAGACAAAAAAAGGAGGCTTTATAATGGAAATAGAAAAGGTGTTGCAAGGAGAAAAAACTATAATATATTTAAATGGTAGGCTGGATATTCAAACAGCTCCCGAATTTCAGGATGAATTAGACGAGATTATTGGAGAAGAAAAAACAAATTTAGTTTTAGATTTAAAAGAAGTAGATTATGTAAGTAGCGCAGGGTTAAGGGCAATTTTGTATATTCAGAAGAAGTTAGACACAATTGAAGGTTCAACTATGATTGTTAAAAATGTTTGTCCCGACGTTATGGAAGTTTTTGAAATGACAGGTTTTACAGAATTTTTAAAAATAGAAAATTCACAAGAAGAATCCCACGAAGCTTAAATTTAATACACTTAAACAAAAACCTCGCTTTTTACATAAGCGAGGTTTCTTTTGCGAAGATATCGTTTTCAGGATTATAAAACCAAACTTTACCGAATTTTCTATAAAAATCGTATGGCAGATTATTAATAATTGAACCGGCTGCTCTAACAATGGCTCTAATCGACAAACTTGATTTATTGCATTCGCTCCATTTAGGACCACATATTTGGTCTGTGACGTCGTCGGTAACTTGTCCACGCCTTCTAACCACCAAGTCTAAAGCGGATTTTAGTTCTTCAAATTCATCGTCGGAGAAGTCAAGTTTCTTTTGAATAAATTTTTCACGAACTTCTTTTTCGTCTTTAAGCGTTAGAATTTCTTTTATGAAATCCTCGCTTGAGTATAAGTGTTGATACTCCAAGTTTAGCACATCCTTTCTTGTAAAATATAATGCACTAAAATAATAACACTTTATCAAAAAAATATCAACACTTTTTATAAAACATTTTCTATAGTTGGATAAATTGTATCATTTAAATTGGAAATTTGGATATAAGCTCTCAAGTTTTCAGACCAAAAATCTGCAACCTCGTCTTTTTCAATAGCGGAGTCCATTAGAGCCAAAGCTTCTTCAATGTTGTCGAGAGTGTCGTGCTGGACAAATATTGCAAGAATTCTTGAGTTGTCTTCCCAGAAGTCGTATATGCTTGAGCTTAAATCCTTTGCTTTTGACATTTCATCATCTGAAACCAACGTTTGAATCAGCGTTAAGTCTTCTTTTATTTTTTCAGACACATAATTTATTTTAAAAAGTTCAATTCCGCACACTATTATAACAGATATAAACAGCATTATGGATGTTGCTATTCTATTCATGTTTTAGCCTCTTTTCTTATAATGTTGTAATTTTTTTCTTTGTTGGCGGTCATGATGAAAATATCGTTTAATTTTAAGTTTTGTCCTTGAATTACGCCGTAAAGCCAATCACGAGATAAATTACAAAGCTGCAAAGAAAAATCAGAAATAACTCCATCGCTCACAACAACAGTTTCAATTCCGTTGTCCGGAACCACAATCCCAAGCATAGAGGCGTCGGGCTGGGATTTCTCAGGCTTTTTTAACACACTCATTTTTCCGTTGGTTTCCACAATTGCAAAAGCAACGTCTTGTAGGGAGAAAACATCTAATTGTCTTAGTTGCTCCGAGAGGTCTTCAGTACTCATTCTCAGGCTTTTGAGCGCTTTTTGAATGATTTTACCGTCGTTTATTATAACAACGGGTCTTCCACATATGGCTTGTCTGAATTTCATGCTCTTAAGCATCAACACAGACACAAAAATTTCGCAGCAGATTAACAACGTAATAGGCAATAGTCCCGACAAAAGAGGTTGACCCGTATTTTGCATTGGGATTGCCGCTATATTTGAAATTAGTAAGGTTATAACGAGTTCGGATGTTTGGAGTTCACTGATTTGTCTCTTACCCATCAGCTTTACCGCAAATATGATTACTATGTATAGTAATATGGTGCGGATAAAAGATATCGCCATTTAAATTCCTCCTGTGATTTTTAATCAATGTTTGATAATAAATATAATTGTCATAAAATTTTAAAAATATTCACAATTTAAGGTGTTTAAATGATGTTTGGTTATTTTTCGTTTCTCTTTTTCGACATTTAAAAACATTTTTTCTTAAAAGAGTCTTTATAAGTTGAAAAGGAATTTTTAGTGTTGTATAATAAATTCAGGTTTTGCGTAAATATACTTAATTATAAATTTTATACTCTAAATTACAAAGAGGTGAGAAAATGTTTTTAAAAAAGTGGGATGAGCTTCCGGATTGTATGAAAAATGATAGTGTGAAAGTTTATTATGATATTCTTGAAAAAAAGAAAGTAAACCTGTTTTTTAAAAGGATTTTTGATATAATTTTGTCTATACTTTTAATAATACTTCTATCACCCGTTATTGTAACCACTGCTATAGTTATAAAGCTTGACTCCCAAGGAAAGGTATTTTTCAGGCAGAGGAGGGTCACTCAATACGGAAGGGTTTTTAAAATATTTAAATTTCGCACTATGATTGAAAATCAAAAAGAGGGAAGCAGTGAGGTTACTTTGTCGGACGACGACAGAATAACAAAATGTGGCAAGATATTAAGAAAGTTTAGGATAGATGAAATTCCCCAGCTTTTTAATATTTTAATAGGAGATATGTCTTTTGTTGGTCCGAGACCCGAGGTTGAGAAGTATGTTAAAAGCTATGACAATCAAATGATGGCGTCTTTACTTCTCCCGGCGGGGGTTACCTCTATGGCAAGCGTCGCTTTCAGAAACGAAGACCAACTATTAAATGACGCTGACAATGTTGATTTTGTTTATATTATGAGTATATTGCCAAGTAAAATGGAACTTAATTTGGAGTATGTTAAAAATGTTAGTGTATTAAACGATATAAAAGTAATGTTTATAACATTTATAACCGTGTTTTTAAAATCATAAAGAAAGAAGAATTTTAATGCGTTACAATATAAAATTTTCTCCACCGGATATATCAGAAAGCGAAATTAAAGAGGTTGAAAAAGTGATGAGGTCCGGTTGGATTACCACCGGTCCTGAAACGAAAATGTTTGAAAAGCAAATAGCTGATTTTTGTAACACTAAAAAAGCTGTGTGCTTAAATTCTGCAACGGCTTGTATGGAATTAACTCTTCGCTTGCTCGGAATAGGAGAGGGCGATGAGGTTATAACCAGTGCTTACACTTACACCGCTTCTTGTAGCGTTATATGCCATGTTGGGGCAAAGCCTGTTTTGGTAGACACAGCTAAAGACTCATTTCAGATGGATTACGACAAATTAAAAAGTGCAATAACAAGTAAAACCAAGGCGATTATCGCCGTGGACTTGGGTGGAGTAGTTTGTGATTACGATAAGATATACAGTGCGGTGGAAGACAAAAAAAGTTTATTCACTCCTAAAAATAATTTACAAAAAGCTATTGGCAGGGTAGCCGTAATAGCAGATGCGGCTCATGCTTTCGGTGCTCTTTATGATGGTAAGAGATGCGGCGAAGTTGCTGATTTTACTAGCTTTTCTTTCCATGCGGTTAAAAATCTTACTACAGCTGAGGGTGGAGCTGTAACGTGGAGGCAAATCGACGGTTTCGATGACGAAGAGATATACAGGCAGTATATGCTTATGTCTTTACACGGTCAAACAAAAGACGCTCTTTCTAAAACCAAAATCGGTAGTTGGGAATATGATATTATTTCGCCGGCATATAAATGTAATATGACGGATATTATGGCTGCAATCGGAGTTGCGCAGCTAAGAAGGTATAACGATTTACTTTGTAGGAGAAGAGAAGTAGTGCAGATGTACAATAAAGGACTAAGTTCTCTTAACCTTCAAATCCTTGACCACTTTTGTACGACAAACAGTGAGTCAAGTAAGCATTTGTATATAACAAGGCTTCTCGGAAAAGATGACAGGTTCAGAAACAGGTTTATAGAAAAAATGGCGGAAAAAGGTATATCAACCAACGTACATTATAAACCGCTTCCCATGCTGACGGCATATAAAAATCTGGGGTTCGATATAAACCAATTTAAGAATGCTTATGAGATGTATGAAAACGAAGTGACGCTGCCACTTCACACTCTTTTGACAGATGATGAAATTCAATATATAATAATGTCGTTTAAAGAGTGTTTAGAGGAGAAGTAACAGTAATTTATGAAATACCAAGCAGTTAAAAATTTAAGGGTAGGTGTGGACTATTGAACGAGATAACCAAAGGCAAAGTTTTAAACGCTGTTTTAGACAGCAGACTGTTTAGAATTGTTTACTTGATAACACTCTCCCTTGAAATGATAGCTTTTTGCGATAAGTTCGCCATAATATTAAGGTGTGGTGTGCTTGTTTGGGGAGCTTTTATATTGGTATTTAGATTTATTGTCAGCAAGAGAGCTTTTAAGGTTAAGTATAAATGGTTGTTGTGGTCTTTTGTTGCGGTTCAAGTTTTAACGTCTGTTTGGAATATGTCGAGAGATTTCCTGCCTAATATGGTGTTTGCGTATCACAGTATGGTCTGCTTTTTCATATTTTACGGGATGAGTCAGGAAAAGAGCCACGAAGAAATAGAAAAAGAAATGGTGTTTTTATTTAAGTATTTCATTGTGTTTTCGACCGTTACTTCTTTTATAGGAATAAATGTTGCGGTGTTTACGGCGCAGCTACAAGTGGGGGACTACTTTTTAGGTATTTTACGAAACAGGCTTATCGGTATACATACTAATTCTAATCTTCTGGCGTTTAGCAATATAGTGGCTATATTTTCTTTGGACGTTATTAAAGACAGTCATTTGAGGTGGAAATACAATGAAAAATTCTTTAACAGGTTTTGGGGTGCATTGTGTTTCGGAATAAACTTCTTATCACTGTTTTTGTCGGATTCGAATGCATCGTTTTTATTCATTGTTGCTTATTTTACGGTTAGGATATTTTACAATAATTTTATGAATTACAAGGAATTTAAGTTTTCTGAATTTTTAAGAGGAAATCTTTTAATGCTTGTATTTAGCACTCTTATGATATCAGGGTCGTTTTTCCTTAGGGACGTTAGTCAGGATATAATAGGGATTGTTATAAATGACGTTCATGAGATAGAAGAACCTGTTACGGATAATGTACCATTAAAGGCGGAGTCTGAGACTGAAACTGAGATGGAGTCTGAAACCGATAGTGAGCCGTCTTATGACAGCGAAGAGAAAATAACCATAGGCAGAGAAAATTACGACGTCAGCAGCGGAAGGATAACGCTGTTTAAGCAAGGGTTAAAGCTGTTTAGGGTTAATCCTATAATAGGAATAGGAAGAGGAAATCTTGTTAGGTTTGGGGATAAGTATTTAGAAAACGGATTGATTTTCTCGGATTTACATAACAGCTATTTAACTATACTTGTGTGTAATGGGATAGTGGGCTTTTTATTATTTGCGGCGTTTTTGGCTTTGACTGCAAAGGATATGTGTAAATACTTATTTAAGTTTTCGTGTAGGAGAGATTCAGGCATATATTCAAAATTGTTTGCGGCAATAGTGGCGTATTGTGCTTATAGCGTGTTTGAAAAGGCAATCCTTTCAGAAATAACGTTTATGGTTGTGTTTTTCTGGCTTATACTCGGATATGCTGTGTCTTACATGAATAATGGACTCAAAGAAGAATTATAATAAAATAGTTTTTATCTAACAAAAGAGACGGAGGATGATATATGAAGGACGGTTTTTTTAGGGTTGCTAGTGCCACACCCGATATTAAGGTTTCAGACACGGTTTATAATGCGGATAAAATAATAGAATTAATAAAAAAAGCAGCGTCTTATGAAGTGAATTTTGTCGTGTTTCCGGAGCTGTGCATTACGGGTTACACATGCGGAGATTTATTTTTTCAAGAACAGCTTTTAATCAGCGCAGAGACAGCATTGATGCGTATTTGTGATGAAACTAAAGATATTGATATTATATCGGTTGTTGGGCTGCCTTACAAAAGCGGAACGATTTTGTATAACTGTGCGGTGGTTATTTACAAAGGCGAAATTCTTGGGTTTGTCCCTAAGATGTATATTCCCAATTACTCTGAGTTTTACGAAAAGAGATATTTTTCCCCGGGCTGCGATTACAAAGTTGAAAAATTTAACGGTAAAGAAGTTCCTCTTGGAAGCAGAATTATATTCGAATGTGAAAACTTGCCTTATATAAAAATCGGAATAGAAGTGTGTGAAGATTTATGGTCTTTAATTCCGCCGTCTTGTTACCTCTCGAGAGATGGGGCAAATATTATTGGAAATCCTTCTGCCAGCAATGAGTATGTTGGTAAATCGAAAAGTAGAAGAGATTTGGTTGTTATGCAATCGTCGAAGCTTATAGCGGCTTATGTTTACTCCAGCTCTGGGATAGGCGAGTCTACTACCGACATGGTTTTTTCAGGTCACAATATAATAGCTGAATACGGCGAGGTTTTGAAGGAGTCTGAAAGGTTTAAAAACGAGCTTATATACACCGACGTAGATTTACAAAAACTTGAAAATGAGAAAAGTAAGTTAAAGAGGTTTCCAAATCAAGAGCAGGTTCACAAGGTTTATTTTAAGATGGAGCCTAAAAATTTAAAGCTCTGCCGTGAGATAGATAAAATGCCTTTTGTGTCTTTAGACGAAAAAGAGCTAAACGAAAGCTGCGAGGAGATATTAAAGCTACAATCGATAGGTCTTGCAACAAGACTTAGGCATATAGGCTGTGAGAAGGTAGTTGTGGGACTTTCCGGGGGGCTTGATTCAACATTAGCTTTGCTTGTATGCGTTAGGACGTTCGACATGCTAAAATTGAGCCGAAAGGGAATAATTGCAGTTACTATGCCTTGTTTTGGTACAAGCGAACGTACTTTAAAAAATGCTAAAAATTTAGCTTCAGCATATGATGTAACGCTTAAGAAGGTGCCTATTGCAAGGTCTGTTAACGAGCATTTCTCGTCTATACAGCAGCCCGACGACTGTTTTGATGTGGTTTATGAGAACGTCCAAGCAAGGGAACGCACTCAAATTCTTATGAGCATCGCAAACAAGGAAAAGGGAATTGTTATTGGGACGGGCGATTTATCAGAGCTTGCTTTGGGATGGTCAACTTACAATGGTGACCATATGTCTATGTATGCGGTTAACGCTTCTGTTCCTAAAACCATTGTTAGGTACCTTATAAACTATGAATCCATGCATCAATTTATAGGGTATAAGAATGTTTTGGACAATATTCTCAATTTAACCATAAGTCCGGAGCTCGTTCCGGCAGATAAAAACGGTAAGTTGCAGTCCACTGAGGATATTATAGGACCTTATGAACTTCACGATTTCTTTATTTATTATTTTTTACGATATGGTTTTACACCACTTAAAATATCTAGACTGGCGGAAAAGGCTTTTGAGGGAGTTTACAAAAGGGACGAAATAACAAAATGGCTGAAGGTATTTTTAAAGAGGTTTTTTGCAAATCAATTTAAAAGGTCTTGTATGCCAGACTCGCCGAAAGTGTGTGAAATAACGCTGTCGCCGAGGGGAGACTTCCGTATGCCGAGCGACGCTTGCGTTGAAGACTGGTTAAGGGAACTCGAGGAGCAAAATTTATAGGTAAAACACACTCTGTGCTTTATGATTTAAAGCGTGGGGTGTATTATTATGCTTTTACAAGCTCTGGATGTTTACAAGAGGTAGTTAAGGTGATAGAATAAGGTTGTCATTTTACAGAAAATACTAATATTTTTTAAAAAATAAAATGTATAATATTAAAGACTAAAAATTAAATATTAAAGTATCAAATAAAATTAGGGGGAAATACAGTGCGTAGAATTAAAAAGACAATGGATGGAAATAGTGCGGCGGCGTATGTTTCTTATGCGTTTACCGACGTTGCGGCGATATATCCTATAACTCCGTCTTCGGTTATGGCAGACGAGGTTGATAAATACTCAGCTGCTAATAAAAAGAATTTGTTTGGAAGACAAGTTCAGGTAACAGAAATGCAGTCTGAAGCAGGGGCTGCGGGGGCTGTACACGGAGCGTTGGCTGCCGGCGCTCTTACAACCACTTACACAGCTTCTCAAGGACTTTTACTTATGATACCAAATATGTATAAAATGGCAGGAGAGCTTCTCCCAAGTGTGATACATGTTTCGGCGAGGACAGTTGCAACTCATGCTTTGTCTATATTCGGCGACCACTCAGACATATACGCTTGTAGACAAACCGGTTATGCCATGCTTTGTTCTAATAGTCCACAGGAAGTCATGGATTTAACCGCTGTTGCACATTTGTCGGCAATTAAAGGAAGAGTCCCGTTTTTACACTTCTTTGATGGATTTCGCACTTCTCATGAAATTCAAAAGGTGTCGGTTTGGGATTACGATGATTTAGCTCAGATGCTTGACTTTGATGCTGTTGAACAGTTTAGAAAACGTTCGCTTAATCCCGAACATCCTGTGATTCGAGGGACGGCTCAAAATGATGATATTTACTTCCAAGCAAGGGAAGCGAGTAATAAGTATTACGACGCTTTGCCTCAGACTGTTGTTGATTACATGAACAAAGTAAACGAGAAAATCGGAACCGACTATAAGCCGTTTAACTACTACGGTGATGAAAACGCCGAAAGGGTTATAATCGCCATGGGTTCAGTGTGTGAAACGCTTGAGGAGGTTGTTGATTATCTAAACAAAAAAGGTGAAAAAGTTGGTCTTGTTAAGGTCAGGCTTTACAGACCGTTTGTACCTAAATTTTTGGCGGACGTTCTTCCTAAGAGTGTTAAGAAGATAACTGTGTTAGACAGAACCAAGGAACCCGGTTCTATCGGCGAGCCTCTTTATTTGGACGTTTTAGCGGCGATGTCTGAATTTTGCTCTGAGGGAATTAGTCTTTACAGCGGAAGATACGGGTTAAGCTCTAAAGATACAACCCCTAGTCAATTAATCTGTGTGTATGAAAACATGAAGTGTGACGACGGTAAAAAACGTTTTACTATCGGTATAAACGATGATGTTACATATTTATCGCTCAATCCCAAAAAAGAAATTAACACTACCCCTCTGGGTACAATTTCATGTAAGTTTTGGGGGCTCGGCTCTGATGGAACCGTTGGAGCAAACAAAAACACGATTAAGATAATTGGCGACAATACTGATAAATACGTTCAGGGATATTTTGCTTATGATTCTAAGAAATCAGGCGGTTTAACGTTGTCGCATTTAAGGTTCGGGAATAAACCGATAAAGTCAACTTATTATATAAGTCAAGCGGATTTTGTGGCGTGTCATAACCCGTCTTATGTCCATAAATACGACATGGTACAAGACTTAAATCAAAACGGAAAATTTTTATTGAACTGCGGCTGGACAGACCAACAATTAGAACAATTTTTACCTGATAAAATGAAGAAATGTATAGCAGAGAAAAACATCGATTTTTACACAATAGACGGTATTAAAATAGGAAAAGAAATAGGTCTTGGCGGAAGAATAAACACTATTTTACAGTCTGCTTTCTTCAGAATAATGAATATTATTCCGTGTGAAAAGGCTGTTAGCCTCATGAAAGAGGCTGCCTCGAAAACATACGGTAGGAAAGGTGAAAAGGTGGTTTCAATGAATCACCTTGCTATAGACAGGGGACTTACTGGGTTACATAAGGTAAATGTGCCGGAATCGTGGAGTAAAATTAATGTAAATGAAGACAGTGTTAATGACATTAAAGATGGTGACTCTAAGCTGCTTGATTATGTAAACACAATCCAAGAACCTGTGAATGAGTGCAAGGGGAACGAGCTCCCTGTTTCAGCTTTCGTTGACCACGCTGATGGTACTGTTCCGCTGGGGTCTGCTGCTTTTGAAAAAAGAGGAGTTGCTATTGACGTTCCGGAATGGACACCTGAAAATTGTATACAGTGTAATTTTTGTTCTTATGTTTGTCCTCACGCTGTCGTCAGACCTTGCGTTATGACAGACGAAGAGTTAAGCAAAGCTCCCAAAAATACAAAATCTAAAAAAATGATGGGATTACCCGGTCTTAATTTTACAGTTAGCATTTCAACTCTTGACTGTACGGGCTGCGGAAATTGTGCTCAGGTTTGTCCGGGGATGAGGGGAAACAAGGCTTTGACTATGAAACCTATGCATACTCAGCTTGACAGTCAGATGACGTTTGACTACTGTGAGAATATTCCTATAAAGGAGCAGGTCTTTGAGAAGTTTAAAGAAACAACCGTAAAAGGAAGTCAATTTAAGAAACCTCTTCTTGAGTTTTCGGGAGCGTGCGGCGGCTGTGGAGAACCTTCATACGCCAAGCTTGCCACTCAACTCTTTGGCGACAGAATGTATATAGCAAATGCTACGGGTTGTTCATCAATATGGGGAGCTTCTGCTCCGTCAACGCCTTACACCGTTAATAAAGACGGTCACGGACCTGCATGGCAGAATTCCTTGTTTGAAGACAATGCAGAATTTGGGTTTGGTATGGAATTAGCTCAAAAGTCTATTAGAAGTCAGCTTTGTTCCTACGTTAATGAAATAAAGCAAATTTGTGAAGATGAAAATTTAAGACAGAGCTGTGAAAATTATTTAAATTCTTTAAACAGCGGAAAAGAAAACAAAAAAGCCTCTATTAAACTTTTAGCGGGGCTTGAGGCGTTTACTTCAGACAGTAAGATAGGAACTCTGGCTAAGAAAATAATTAAGGATAAAAACTATCTTAGCAAAAAATCAATTTGGATGTTCGGCGGCGACGGCTGGGCTTACGATATTGGTTTTGGTGGTTTAGACCATGTTATAGCGTCGGGAGAAGACGTTAATATTTTAGTGTTTGACACAGAGGTGTATTCAAATACCGGAGGTCAGGCTTCTAAAGCAACGCCTGTTGGCTCTGTGGCACAATTTGCGTGTTCGGGCAAGGCTACTAAGAAAAAAGACCTTGCTGCTATAGCTATGTCTTACGGCTATGTGTATGTTGCACAGGTGTCCATGGGAGCGGACTACAATCAATGTATTAAAGCTTTCGTTGAGGCTGAAAGTTATAGTGGTCCGTCGATAATTATAGCGTATTCACCGTGTGTGAACCACGGAATAAAGGGCGGAATGGGGCTGACTCAACAAGAGGAAAAGCTAGCAGTTACAAGCGGTTACTGGAACCTTTTCAGATTTGACCCAAGACGTAAAGACAATGGAGAAAATCCGTTTGTGTTAGATAGTAAACCTCCTAAGGATAAATACAAAGATTTTATAATGAACGAGGTAAGATACAGTTCACTTTTGAAGTCTTTCCCTGAAAGAGCTGAGAAGTTATTTAACGAAGCGGAGAAAAACGCCGAGGAAAAATACAAAACTTTAGAAGAATTAGCTAAAAATGATAAATAATTTATCATTTAAACAATTTGAAGACTTGACAAAAAGTTAAAAAATGTTAATATTATATTGTAAATGTTAAAGTATGAATTGGGGAGTTTTAGTTGAGAAATTGTTTTAAAGGTGTAGTTAAAAGTTTTGCTTGCATGTGTTTATTAGTAGCGGGGTTAGGTTTTAGTTGTAAGGCGGTAGATTTACAAAATCCTAAGCTGAGTAGGGTTTGTGCTATGAGAACCCAAAATTTTTTTAAAAGCTTATGGATTTATGCACAATACGACGATAATAGTATAGAATTTTTGTATCCGATTTCAATTGAACAATTCATAAACTGTAGGGATATTGGAGAGGAAGACGATAATTTTGACGAATTAAGCACTAAGGTTCATGAATATTTAAATAATGAAGAAAGTTTAGCGGCTGAACAAAAAATATTAGAATATAATTTAGATTATATTCATCAAAACCGTGAAGACGTTGAAGAAAGCGTTAAACAACAAATTCAAGAAAGTACTAATAAAATTGATGTGATGGAATGCAAAAGGTTATCTTTAATAAAGAAAATAAATAATTATTTAATCGTAAAAATGTAAAATTAAATTAAGGGAGTGACCTGGTTTGGTTAAAAAATGTGTGTCATACTTTTTGGTAGCATTATTTGTTCTTTGTCAGGTTGGAAACTTAGAGGTAAAGGGTGCCGAGGTTAATGATAGTAGCGGATTTGAGGTAGTAAGCAAAAAAGATTACCCAGAATACGCAGCCACTTTAACCGTTTTTGAGCACAAAAAAACCGGAGCAGTTGTTACTCATTGGAAAAACAGAGATGTTAACAGGGCGTTTCAGATATCGTTTAAAACGCCCGCTGTTGACGATACGGGAGTAAATCATGTGTTGGAGCATTGTTTGTGTTCGGGGTCTAGGAAGTATCCTGACAAAAATTTGCTTTTTAAGGCAATTAGTCAAACTTCAAACACTTACCTTAATGCATTTACTAAAGCTGATAGTACTTGTTATGTTGCCTCTTCGTTGTCGGACAAGCAACTCCTTGGTTTTTTAGATATGTTTATGGATAGTATGTTCCATCCTCTGGTTGAGACAGACAGAAGAATATTTGACAGAGAAGCTTACAGGCTTGAAGAAAAAAGTATTGATGGCGATATAACCGAAACAGGTACTGTTTATAATGAAATGAGTCAAATGTCTTCAAATGTGAATTATGCGTCTTATTTTAACACTCTTAGAGGTCTTTACGGCGAATCAAGTTACAGCTATATTTCAGGAGGCGACCCTCAATTTATAAGGGGGCTTACTTATGAAAAACTTATCGATACATGGAAAAATTATTATCATCCGTCAAATATGATGGTCGCACTTTACGGCGATTTGAACACGGACGAAGTTTTAAGTTATATTGATAAAAATTATTTGTGTGATTACAGTAAAAAATTTGTCGATGTTTCAGGAGTCGAAGTTGAAATCAAAAATCAGACTGTTAAATCTTTTCACGAATTTCCTGTTGAAAGCGGCAAGGAAAAACCAAACGATGCTATAGCTGAAATAGCTTATTCTATTGACGACATAAGCGTAATTTCAAATAAAGGAATGTATGGCTTGGCAAGCGCTTTTTCTAACGAAAATTCTTATTTTAGTCAGGCGATGGACAAAGAACTTCATGATGTTAAGTCTAGTGTGGAATTTATTTTAAGTGGCAAAAAGGGAATAATTACTTTTTCTGCAAGTGAAATTAATCCTGATGATTTGAGTAAATTTGAAGATATTGTTGAGAGGTCTATTAAGGACGCTTGCGAAAATGGTTTTTCTCAGAATATTTTGGAGCTTTTTGATAAAAATAATGTGTCTAGTTTGTGCCAAAAACAATTAATGTCTAATGCTATGAGATACGGTTGTGGGTTATCCATAATTGACAGGCTTTCTACTGGCTGGGTTAGAAACAAGGATATTATCAAATTGTTTGATAATAACGAACAGCAAATTGATAATGATATTTTGAAGTCAACAGCAAAAAAGGCGTTTGTTGGTAATCAACACAAAGCAATCGTTGTTACTAAACCTAAGGGTGGGTTACTTGAAAAAATTAAAGGTCAAAGACATGATGAACTTAAAAATATGAAAGCTAAAATGTCTGATGTAGAAGTAAAAGAGTTGGTTGAAAAAAGCTGTAAGTTTGAAGAGTGGGTCAACGAAAAATCTTCTGACGACATTATAAAAAAACTTCAGAGAATTAGTACAAAAGACTTGTCCACGAACGTTCCCAAAAATTTAGCTAAAAGAGAATTTATAAACGGTATTGATTTCGTTACTGTTCCAACGAGTGAAAAAGATTTATACAAGGCTGACATTATTTTTGATGGTTCACATTTGTCTGTGGAACAAAATAATATGTGTAAATTATTAAATTGTTTAATAGGATATGTAAACACCACCAAGCACGACAAAAAAACTTTAAACAATATAATTTCAAAGCAAATTTATTCTCCGATATCTACTACGCTTTCGTTTAATAAAGACGGAAGAAATTGTTCGGGAGTTTACGTCAGCTGGTTCGGCAAGACAGACAATTATATGCTTGATTGCGAGATTATAAAGGAAAGTATTCTCGACTTGGATTTAAATGATTATGATAATATAAGAGATTGCGTGTCGAAAATTGAAAACGGCTTTGTGTCAAATTTATACGACAAAGCATTTAGTGAAATGATAACAAGAGGAAAGTATTTCGGCAATCCTTCAAGAAAGGATATAGAAAAGCAATCTATATTGGAATTTTATAAATTCATAAAAAGTGCGAAAGAGGAATTGAGAGATAATCCTGAAAAATTCGCAGATAAATTAAAAACTGTTAGAAGTTTATTGATTAACAAAAATAATATGATAATCGGTTTAGAAGCTAACCAAGAATTTTTGAATAGTACAAAAGATAATTGGCTAAAATTTGCAGATGAATTTAAAAATACGGTTGAAGAAAATAATGTGAATAGCTGCCAGACAAATTGTACAAACGTTAAGCAAAGGGAAGCTTTTAGCTGTGGAGGAAATGTTCAGAGCAACGGAATTATTGCGAGTCTTAACGGCTTGGAACTTAAAAATAAAGGAAGCTTGAAAGTATTTTCGAATGTTTTGTGTGATAAGTATTTAATTCCGAATGTAAGACATAAATTGGGAGCTTATCAGTGTGGCGTTGCGTTTGACAACGGATATATGATTATGCTTTCCGGAAGAGACCCCGGTGTTGCTGCTACATTTAATGTGTTTGAAAATGCTGCCGGTTTTATGAGAAACATCAATATTACTCAACAGGAATTGGACCAATACATAATAAAAACTTACTCTAATATGGTTGAAAGTAATATGAATTATACGGCGGAAAATATGTTTTTTGACGTGTTGAGTGGAGTGTCGCAGGACGAAAAGGCAAAGTTTTTAGATGAAATAAAAAATAGTAAGATTTCAGATATAAAAGAGTTTGCTGATGTGCTTGAAAAGCTTGTAAAATCAGGGTACAGGTTTACTGTTGGTTCAGGATTTGAGATTAACAAAAATATAGAAAGCTTTGATAATGTGTTAAATGTTGATAATTAAAGCCAATGTTTTTGTTGAGGCACTATAATATATTATTAAATTTTTATGAGATATTATTATAATAGTAGAATTTTAAAATCTTTCAAAAAGCCTATTTCAATAAAAGTATTATTATAATATAATTAAATTGAAGGGCTTAGATGTGTAAAATAAATTGAGGTATTTCAAAGATATTTCTGCTTATTTTAATTAAAGTTACACTTTAGCAGGTGTAGACCTTTCGTTTATAAGACGTCAGTTTAACTGGCGTCTTTTTGTTATGGTAATATATTTGTGTAAAGGGAAATATTGTAAAAGAATATAATTATTTAAGCGATAAATAGAAATTTATGGTTAAATATAAATTGTGGTATTTTAATGTCGCTTTAAAATTGACAATTATTTTAACTTACTTTATGAGAATATATATAAATATACACAATTATCTAATAAACACACGTTTTGTATTGTATGTTCATCGGATTTGTGATATTATACCAATTGTATTCTTTTGTTATGTAATGTTTAGTAAATAGTTTTTAGGAAGGGGCGTTTTATTTTTGGAATTTAAACATAAAACTGTTTTACTGCCTGAAACTATAAGTAAGTTAAACATAAATCCAGACGGAGTTTATGTTGACGCAACAGCCGGTGGGGGAGGTTGCTCGGAGCAAATTGCTTTGAGGCTCTCTGAAAAGGGGAGGCTTATATGTATTGACCAAGACCCCGACGCAATAGAATGCTGTAAGAATAGATTGGGCAAGTATGAAAACGTGACTATAGTTAAGGCTAATTTTTCAACTATGAAAAGCGTTGTTCAGGATTTATGTATTGAGTGTGTGGACGGCGTTGTGATGGATATTGGCGTTTCGTCGCACCAGCTCGATGAGGTCGAACGAGGGTTTTCGTATAAAAACGATGCTGTTCTTGATATGAGAATGAGTCAAGACGGCAAAACAGCCAGAGATTTAGTAAATGAGCTGAGCGCTGATGAGCTTTCTAGGCTGATACATAATTATGGTGAGGATAAATGTGCATCAAGAATAGCAAGGGCGATAGTTAAAGCTAGGGACAACGCTCCTATTAACACTACTCTTGAGCTAGCTGAGATAATATCAAATGCTGTGCCCGGGGCTGTCAGACGAGAGGGGCATCCTGCTAGAAAGACGTTTCAGGCATTAAGAATATGCGTTAATGATGAATTAGGGAATTTGTCGAGAGGACTGAACGAGGCTTTTTCAATTTTGAAGAGTGGGGGAAGGTTAGCGGTTATAACGTTTCACTCGCTTGAAGACAGAATTGTTAAAAATCAAATGTATGAGTGGAAAAAAGGCTGCGATTGTCCGCCAGACTTTCCCATATGCGTGTGTGGCAAAAAGCCAAGGGCGAAAATTATTTGTAAACCAATCGTTCCTAGCAAACAAGAGATAGAAGAAAATCCAAGAAGCAGAAGCTCTAAGTTAAGAGTTTGCGAAAAATTATGATTTTTTATGAGATGGGGATAGAATTTGATGTTTAATAAGAATGCTGCTTATGATTTTTCATTATTTGAAAACAAGAAAAAACAAGTTAAAGAAAATGTTGTAAAGTTGCCAAAAAGCAAGAAAAAATTTGCTCTAAAGGCAAGGTCGGTTATGGTTTTAGGCGTTGTGATGTGTATGGTTGCTTTCGGAGGGGTTGTTGCAACGTTTATTAATTCACAAGTTCAGTTAAATGAGTTAACCGAGCAGATTGCCAAAGCTTCTAAAGAACTTGAAGAAAGCAAGAGTCAATACACTCAACTTAGCATGAAAAAAGAAGAACAAATGTCAACCGGCGCCGTTGAGAGGAAAGCAAAAGAAGATTTTGGGATGAAGAAGATAGACGCTTCTCAAAAGGAATACATAAATGTTTCTAGAGGGGACAAAGCCGAGATTAAAAAATAGGACAAGCCTATGGTAAAAATTTACGTTGTAAATAAAAAAATAGTTTGTAGGAATAACTTGTCTAAGACATAAATAAGTATTAGAATAGAAGATACGAGAGAGTTAAGATGGTAATGATCTTGGCTCTTGTTTTAATATTAAGGGAAAAAGCAAGAGGAATGGGTGATAATTTTGGCAAAGGGTGCGACAATCAGAATGCGCCAAAGAACGGTGATAGTATTATTGTTGCTGGTTGTGTGTGGTTTTGCGATGCTCATATTCAGGCTGGCAAAATTACAATTATTTGATGGCGAAAAACTACAAAAAATGGCTATGGAACAACAATTAGCAGACACAAAAATAAGTGCTCAAAGGGGAACAATATACGACTGTAATATGAAACCTTTGGCTCAAAGTGCGACAGTTTGGACGGTTGTACTGGAGCCGGCGTATCTTGACACTGATAAAAAAAGAGAACTTGTTTGCGACGGTCTTCACGAGATACTAGGGATAGACAAAGAAAAATTAACAGAGCTTTCTAAAAAGAAGTCGTTCTACACCATAATAAAAAAGAAGGTGGAAAGCGATGTTAAAGACAAAATAATGGAATTTAAAACGCAAAACAAAATATCCAGTGGTATAAGACTCATAGAGGACTACAAAAGGTATTACCCATACGGAAGTTTTGCATCGGCGGTACTTGGCTTTACGGGTGCAGACGGGCAAGGTCTTGCGGGACTTGAAGCGTATTACGACAGCGAGCTAAGGGGAGAAGCCGGAAGGGTTGTTACGGCTAAAAACGCAATCGGAACCGACATGCCTTTTGATTACGAACAAATGATGCCTGCTAAAAACGGAAATAGTTTAAAATTGTGTATAGATGAGGCGGTCCAGCACTTTGTTGAGAAAAACCTTGAAGAAGGAATAATAAATAACAAAATAATAAACAGGGCAGCGGGAATTGTTATGGACGTTAACACCGGTGAGATTTTAGCAATGGCTGTTAAAGAAGACTTCGACCCAAACGAACCATTTAAAATTGTTAACGAAGAAGTTGCAAAGCAGATAGAGGCTTTACCTGAAGAGGAGAGAGCAAAAGCTAGGTCTGAAGCACTTAGCAAGCAATGGAGAAACAAGGCTGTTAGTGACACATATTATCCTGGGTCTGTGTGGAAAATGGTAACAACGTCTATGGGTCTTGAGGAAAAGGTCGTTGACGAAAACACTACTTTCACTTGCTCCGGAGCAATAAGACCTTACGAGGGAGCTCAGCTTATTCACTGTCACAAACACTCCGGTCACGGAACACAAACGTTTGTTGAGGCGGTGTGTAATTCATGTAACCCGGCGTTTATAATGCTCGGACAAAAAATAGGTGCTACAAAGTTTTATGAGTACTATAAGGCGTTTGGATTTTCCGAAAAGACAGGTATAGACTTACCCGGTGAGGCTAAAGACATATTCTTTAGTGCAGACGGAAGTATGACAAAACTAGATTTAGCGGTTGCATCTTTCGGACAAAACTTTAGTATAACGCCGATTCAGATGTTAACAGCAGCCTCGGCGATTGCCAACGGAGGAAAGCTAGTTCAGCCACATTTAGTTAAGGAAGTGCTCGACTGCGATGGAAATATAGTTAAAAGCATAGAGCCTAAGGTTAAGAGAAACGTTATATCAGAAGATACTGCAAGACGTGTTACAGACATTTTGTATCGCAACGCAACTACTGGAGCGGCACGTAATGCTTATGTCCCGGGGTACAGGGTTTGCGGAAAAACCGGAACTTCTGAAAAAATAGGTTGTAGCCGTGAGGGCAGGAAGGACTACATATCATCGTTTTGCGGTTACGCTCCGGCGGAAAATCCCAAAGTTGCGGCGCTGTTTTACTTCGATACTCCCGATGGAGATGTTTATTACGGAAGTGCTGTTGCAGCTCCTGTTTTCGCAAAAGCTATGCAAGACATTTTACCTTACTTGGGAATAGAAAAGAGATACACAGAAGAAGAGTTGTCAAAACTTGATTCATCAGTACCATCTATGATAGGCAAGAAGGTTTACGAGGCAAGAGATGCTGTTCAAAACAGTGGACTAAACTCAATCGTCATGGGCAAGGGAGATACTATAATATCTCAAATCCCTGAGCCATCTGCACATATCCCGAAAGGCGGAACGGTTGTTTTATACACTGACAGCGAAAGTAAACAAAGTGTTGTAAAAGTTCCGAAGTTAACAGAGCTTTCAATCTATAACGTGAATAAGGCGGCGGCTATGGCAAATCTTAATATAAAGATATCAGGAACAGACCTTAACGGTCAGGACGTTGTGTCTGTGACGCAGAGTATCCCGGAGGGGACCGAAGTTAAACCCGGAACGGTTATAACAGTCAACTTTATCCACAAGGGACAAAACACTACTGATTAAATATTAAGAAACAATAGCTTTAGCAGCAAAGTTTAAAATAACATAATATGTATTAATGTAAAGGACAAATACAAGAAGGGTGGATAATAATTATGAATGGAATCTGGGCGGTTGTGTCGGCAGGGATGGCGTTTATTATAACGGCGGTTTTGGGGAAGTGGTTAATACCATTTTTACACAGGCTTAAATACGGACAGACAATCCTTGAAATAGGACCATCTTGGCACAAGAAAAAACAAGGAACTCCAACAATGGGCGGAATAATGTTTATAATAGGAATTGTTGTTGCGTGTGTTGTGTGTATTCCTATGTATTATATAACGTCGGCAGGGACGGGAATACAGGTTAGAGAAACTCCGACTATGGTTGCTAAAATTTTCGTTGGACTTGGAATGGCTGTATTTTATGGAGCTGTGGGGTTTATAGACGATTATATAAAGGTTGTTAAAAAGCAAAATCAGGGGCTTAATGCAAGACAAAAACTTATCCTTCAGTTTATGATTGTGACGCTGTATTTGTGGATAATTTATATGGTTGACTCAAGACAAGGTAGTTTAGACATTACTTCAATTGCTATACCTTTTATTGGTAAGGTTGATTTTGGAATGTTTTATTGGCCGTTGATGGCGGTTATAATAGTTGGGATAGTAAATGCGGTTAACCTAAACGATGGTATAGACGGACTTTGCGGTAGTATTACTTTCTTTGTTGGTATTTTCTACATGGTTATAGCAAGTGCTTTGGGAATGTTTGGCTTGAGCATAGAGGCTGCTGCTATGGCAGGAGGCTGCTTAGGATTCCTTATATGGAATTTTAATCCTGCAAAGGTTTTTATGGGAGACACAGGTTCACTATTTTTAGGCGGACTTATATGTGGAATCGGTATGGGGATTAAATTACCGGTAGTATTAATATTAATGTCGGCAGTGTATATAATAGAGATGTTTTCGGTGATGTTGCAGGTTATGTATTTTAAGGCGACAAAAGGAAAACGTTTGTTTAAAATGAGTCCGATTCATCATCATTTTGAGATGTGCGGATGGAGCGAAACAAAAATTTGTGTTGTGTTTAGTGCGGTTACGATTGTTTTTGGATTGTTGTCTTTGGCTATTGCGGTGTATAATTTTTAAGGTATATTTTGGTTTAAAGCAGCTTATAATCCTTTAAAGGAGGAAATATTTTAATGAAAGAGAAAAGTGCTCCAAGGCGCAGAATTCACAAGCCCATAAACGTTGATGGGGCAGACATAGAAGAAGCGGTTAGTCTTAAAAAAGAGAGAAAGTTTAATTTTGATAAAAGTAAAATTTTAGAAAAAATAAAAGTGCTGTCGTTGCGCTCGGGAATGGACATACCATTTTTATTTTTAGTACTATTGTTAGTGGTAATCGGACTTATAATGCTGTTTTCAGCGAGCTATCCAAACGCTTATTACCTACACCACGGAGACAGCTTTTATTTTATAAAAAATCAGCTGTTGTTTGCGGTTGTTGGAGTGGTTGTAATGATTATGGCGTCGTATTTTGACTATCATAATTTTCACAAGCTCGCAGTTCCGATACTCGGAGTATCGTTTTTATTTCTTGTTTTGGTTCTTATGATGCCGGCGATAAACGATGTGCATAGGTGGATACAAATTGGTTCATTTAGTTTCCAGGCGTCGGAAATAACCAAGTTTGCGATAGTGGTGTCGTTTGCCCACTTCATATCGATAAACTTCAACAGAATGGGCACATTTAAATACGGAATACTTCCATATATGCTTATTCTTGGACCAACGGCTGTACTTCTGGCTTTGGAACCTCATATATCATGTACTGTAATAATAGTGCTCTTAGCCGGAGGAATGCTTTTTATAGGCGGAGTAAAATTGAAATGGTTCGGAATGGTTATAGGAGCAATAGCTTCTGCGCTTGTTTACCTTGTTATGTTTACAGACAAGTTGACATACGCCAATAACAGAATAGCCGGATGGCTAGACCCGTTTTCAGCCACAGCCAGTGTTGACACGTGGCAAACAAGACAGGGCTTATATGCAATAGGCTCGGGGGGAATGCTTGGACTCGGACTTGGAAATTCAAGACAAAAATATTTGTATATTCCCGAACCGCAAAACGACTTTATATTTTCGGTTGTCTGCGAAGAATTGGGTTTCGTTGGTGCTGTGATAATACTGTTGTTATTTGCGGCTCTTATATGGAGAGGAATCGTTATATCCATGAGGGCTAAAGACAGATTCGGTTCTCTTTTGGGAATAGGTTTAACCGCTCAGGTTGGTCTTCAGGTGGTACTGAACATTGCGGTTGTTACAAACACCATACCAAACACAGGAATAAGTTTACCGTTTTTCAGCTATGGAGGAACGTCGCTATTGATGCTTCTGGCACAAATGGGGGTTGTACTTTCTATATCGAGAACGGCAAAGGTCGAAAAGAATTAAAAAAGGTTCTGCTAATAATTGACTATTGGCAGAACCATATTTATTGTATGTATGAATTTTATTTTGGAATATAAAAAATTATTGTTTTATTTTTTTTAGAAATCTTATAAAATGTATTATATAAAAGGAGGAAGCGTTATGAGAATAATATTTATTGGCGGGGGGACTGCCGGACACATTAATCCAGCTTTAGCAGTGGCATCGTATGTTAGGGAAAAGGAGCCGGACGCTCAGATTTTATACGTTGGTGCTAAAGGCGGAATGGAAGAAAGACTCGTTCCTGAAGCGGGGTTCGACTTTAAGTCAGTTAGAATTTCGGGATTTTCAAGAAAATTAAGCTTTAGTGCAATAAAGAAAAATATTATCACGTTCAAAAGAATATTTACGTGTAGCATAGAATCAAGGAAAATTTTAAAAGATTTTAAGCCAGATATTTGTGTTGGAACAGGCGGATATGTTAGTGGTCCGTTTTTAAGAGAGGCGGCGAAACTTGGGATTCCTGTTATAATCCACGAGCAAAATGCTTTTCCGGGAGTTACAACTAAAATATTGTCTAAAAAGGCTAGAAAGGTTATGCTTGCAAGTCCTGAAGCTAAGAAATACTTAGCAGACAAATGTGACACAGAAGTGACGGGAAATCCTATAAGGGGAGAGGTTATTACAGTTAATAAAGAAGAGTCGAGGGCGAAGTTTAATTTTGATGATAAACCGATAGTGTTGTCTTTCGGGGGGAGCCTTGGCGCAAGAAAAGTAAATGAAGCTGTGGCAAAGCTTATTGAGTGGAGCGTAAAGAACGGAAAATACAATCACATTCACGCTTACGGACAATATGGTAAATGGTTCCCGGATTTATTAAAAGAAAACGGAGTGAGTGTGGAAAACAACACTAGTCTTGACATTAGGGAATACATAAAAGATATGCCTGTTTGTATGGCAGCGGCAGATATAGTGATTTGTAGGGCGGGGGCAATAACGCTCAGCGAGATAGAGGCTATGGGTAAGGCGTCTGTTTTAATCCCTTCGCCAAACGTTGCTGAGAACCATCAATATCATAATGCTATGGCTCTTGTCAGCAAAGATGCTGCCAGTATAATTGAGGAGAAAGACTTAACGGGTGAACGCTTGATAGAAGAAGTTGAACGTATATTAAGTAATTCAGAAATTAAAAATTTGTATGAAAGTAATTCTAAAAAAATGGCTATAACAAATTCCAATGAAAGAATTTACAAAATAATAAAACAATTTGCTTAAATATATTTTTAAAGCTTAGTCACATAGCGTGGTTTTTATGAATATTATAATAAATATATTGAAGAGTTATTATAATGAGTTCGGAGGGGCGTGTGATGAGTGTCGAAATTATTGATAGAAGGAGGAAGACGTTTAATAGGTGAGGTTGAGATTCAAGGAGCTAAAAATAGTGTTTTGCCAATACTTACGGCAACGATAATGTGTAAGGGAGAGAGCGTTATACATAACTGTCCGAACCTTTCGGACGTTGATGTTACTATAGAAATATTAGAATATTTGGGTTGCAAAATCACTAGATGCGGCAGTACAATAACAGTAAACCCTGATGGAGTAAATAAAAGCGATATTCCTGATACTTTGATGAGAAAAATGAGGTCTTCGATAGTCTTTCTGGGTGCGCTTATTTCAAGAAACGGTAGTGCAAGAATGTCGCTTCCGGGCGGGTGCGAGCTTGGTCCACGCCCCATTGATTTACACATAGATGCTATGAAACAAATGGGTCTTCGTGTTGACGAGGGTCACGGCTTTATGGATTGCTCAACTGTGAGTAGGCTTGTTGGAAGTAATGTTGCGTTGTCGTTCCCGAGCGTTGGCGCAACGGAAAATATATTGTTTTCGGCGGTTTTGGCTAATGGGACAACGGTCATAACAAATGCGGCGAGAGAGCCTGAGGTGTGCGACTTAGCAAACTATTTAAATAAATGCGGAGCCAAAATAAGCGGGATAGGAGAAAGTACGCTTGTCGTTGAAGGGGTTAGCGAACTTCATGGCTCGGAGCATGAGGTTATTCCCGACAGGATAGTGGCTGTTACATACATGGCGGCAGCGGCGGTGACGAGCGGAGAGCTTATCATTAAGAACGTGTTGACGGACACTATGGGCGCTCTTATACCTATATTCGAAGAGGCAGGGTGTATGATTACGGACTTGGGCGATAATATAATAAAGCTACAGGCTTCGGAAAGACCTTATTCAAACAAGCTTATAAGAACGATGCCTTATCCGGGATTTCCCACGGACGCTCAAGCTCCTGTTATGTCTATGGCGGCGGTGGCTTGTGGAACGAGTGTGTTTGTTGAGAATATATTCGAAAGTAGATATAAGCATGTTGGCGAGCTTTTAAGGCTTGGTGCAGACATAAAAGTTGAGGGCAAGGTTGCGATAGTTGACGGAGTAAGAAAACTTTCGGGCGCTGATGTTACCGCAACAGATTTAAGAGGAGCAGCTTCTTTGGTTGTTGCCGGGCTTGGAGCCGAGGGAAGAACAAATATATCGGGGCTGAGTCACCTTGACAGGGGATATGAAAATATAGAGGAAAACTTTAAAAATTTAGGAGCTGTAATAAAAAGAGTTTAGGGTAGGTTGAGATGGAGAGTATTAAGGATAACAAAAGTAAGAAAAAGACTATTAAAAAAATAATAAAGAAAAAAATACGCTTACATGGAAAAATGTATTACAATGCTAAAATTATAGTGTTGTGTTCATTGACGTTCGTGACAATTATAGCGCTTGGTATAGCACTCTCGGTGAAGTCTGTTTTTAAGGTTGGCAAAATAGATATTTCAGGCGAAAGCGGCTATTCATATGATGAGATAGCTGAGATTAGCGGGATAAAAGAGGGAGATAATCTTTTTGCGTGCGACACAAACAAAGTTAAGAAAAACATTGAGAGTGCCTTGCCTTACGTGGATAACGTTGAGGTTAGAAGGAGCTTACCTAATAAAATTGTGGTCAGCGTTGGAACCGTTGAACCTAAATTTGCTTTCGAGCATGACGGGGTTTATATCGTTGTGAGCTGTAGCGGAAAGATGTTTGAAATCAAAGAGGACAAGCCCGAAAACGTTATAGAGCTTAGGGGAGCGGAATTAAAAAATTATGATTTGTGTGAAAAAATCGACTATGTTGAACCGCTTGCTAAGGATAAGATAGGGGAGATAGTTGAAAGCGCTGAAAAAAATGGTTTTAACGTGACTAAAATTGATGTTTCTAATTTGTATAATATCGTAGTGGGCTACAATAATTCTGTTGATGTTTTGCTGGGAGCCCCTGAGGAGATAGACTATAAAATAATGACTGCTAAGGAAATATTGTGTAATAAATTAAATGAAAACGACAAGGGTAGTTTGGATTTATCTAGCTTGAAATCTGATGGAAGGTCTTATTTTACTCCCGAATATATTATAAAATGATAAAAAAATATCAAAATAAAATCATAAAATATAAAAATGGATAAATAGTGCCATTTTACAAAATTTTATTGATAACCATTGTAAGTTGTGATATAATGCTATAGAGTAAAAGCAATATTTATCTTTCAACAAGAAAATGTTTAAACATTCGAGAAGATGGGGGATTAACTAATGGGTTTCGAGTTTGAAAATGAAACAGATGAAATAGTTCAAATAAAGGTTATAGGTGTTGGTGGCGGCGGCGGAAACGCTGTAAATAGAATGGTTGATTCAGGGGTTAAATGCGTTGAATTTATATGTGTTAATACTGATAGACAAGCTCTTTTAAGGTCTAAGGCAACTCAAAAAATTCAAATCGGTGAGAAAGTAACTCGTGGAAAAGGCGCAGGTTCTAAGCCGGAGGTTGGCGAAAGGTCAGCTGAAGAAAGCAGAGACGAAATTGTTGCGGCTTTAAAGGGTGCTGACATGGTATTCATTACTGCCGGAATGGGTGGCGGTACTGGAACAGGTGCTGCTCCTGTTGTTGCTCAGATAGCAAGAGAGATGGGTATTCTTACTATAGGAATAGTTACAAAACCTTTTGCTTTCGAGGGTAGAAGACGTATGGAACAGGCAGAACACGGAATTACTGCTCTAAGAGAGCAAGTTGATTCACTGGTTGTTATACCTAACGAGAGATTAAAATATGCAAGTCAGCAAAGAATTACTTTAATGAATGCATTTGCTGTTGCAGATGACGTTTTAAGACAAGGTGTTCAAAGTATATCAGACTTAATTTTATTGCCGGGTCTTGTAAACCTAGACTTTGCAGACGTTACTGCTGTTATGAAAGACGCTGGTTACGCTCATATGGGAGTAGGACAAGCTTCTGGTAAAGACAAGGCTGAGGCAGCTGCTAATATGGCAATATCAAGTCCGCTTTTGGAAACAGCAATTAGCGGAGCAAAAGGTTTGATTGTAAATGTTACTTCGTCGCCTGACATTGGTCTTGATGAAATAGAAACGGCTTCGGCGATGATAGCAGAGCAAGCAGACAGTGACGCTAACATAATTTGGGGTGCTGCATTTGATGAAAATATGGACGACGAAATAAGAGTAACTGTTATAGCAACAGGCTTTGCTACAAGAGAATCTTATATGCCAACTCCAAATACAAGCAAAAGTAACATTGGCTCAAGACAAGTTCAAAGAGAATCTAGCTTTGAAAGCAAAAGTAGCTTTAAATCTGAAGATTCATCAAGATACGGCTCTTCTAAAAAGGATAACGACGACACTTTTTATGATATAATGTCTATCTTTAAAAAATAATCAAATAGTAAAGTAGGTGCTTGTTTTATAGCACCTATTTTTATAAGCAGTTTACCGTAAAAAAAACACCCTTATTAAGGGTGTTTAATTTATTTATAGACTAAGATTTTTAGAGTCGATTAAATTTTGAATTGCACACATTACTCCAACTTTAGCACTGTGAAAATTAATTCCGCCCTGAAGCCACACAGCATAGGGGTCTCTTAAAGGGGCGTCGGCGGAAAGCTCGATTGAGGCTCCGAGAGTAAATGTTCCGGCTGCCATTATAATTTGACTGTCGTAACCGGGCATGTCCCACGGCTCTGGCGACACGAAAGAATCTACCGGAGAACCGCTTTGTATTCCCTTACAAAAAGCAATCAACGATTGGGGATTGTTTAATTTTATTGCTTGAATGATGTCTGAGCGATGTTCGTCGTATTTGGGGAATACTTCGTATCCTAAATTTTCAAAGATAGCTGAAGAGAAAACGGCTGTTTTGAGCGCTTCTCCAACAACGTGAGGGGCGTTGAATATTCCCATAAAAAGCTGTCTGTTTTGCCCGAGGGAAGCACCTATTTCACGTCCTGTTCCCGGCGTGGTTAGCCGGTATGAACACATTTCAACTAAATCTTTACGTCCTGCTATGTATCCCCCCGTGGGAGCTAAGCCTCCTCCTGCGTTCTTGATTAGTGAACCGATTATTAAGTCGGCTCCAACTTTCGTTGGTTCTGAGAGTTCAACAAATTCTCCGTAGCAGTTGTCAACCATCACAATGGTTGTGGGGGAGATTTCTTTTACTGTTTTTATAATTTTTTGGATGTCGGCAACATATAAAGACTTCCTTAAGCTATAGCCTCGGGAGCGCTGGATATACACAGCTTTATAAGAATTTTTCAAAGAATTACGAATTTTATCATAATCGGGTTCGCCGTCTTTTTTTAGCTCAATATAGTCAAATTGTACGCCAAACTCCTTGAGTGAACCACAGCTATTTTCGTTTTCTCCTATTACGCTTAAAAGAGTGTCGTAGGGAGTGCCGGTAACACTTAAAATTTTATCTCCGGGTCTTAAAACCCCAAAAAGTGCCACCGTCAAGGCGTGAGTTCCGCTAACAAAATTGTGCCTTACAAGCGCATCTTCACATTCGAAAATTTTAGCATAAAGCTCATCTAAAGTGTCTCTGCCTCTGTCGTCGTAACCGTACCCCGTGGAGGCGTTAAAGTGACTTTCGCTAACCTTACAATCTATAAAAGCCTTAAGCACTTTCTGCTGATTATATTCGGTGTTACAATCAATTTGTTTGAATATTGACTCACATTTTTTTAGTGCACTATCCGCTAAATTTTCTAATTTACTATCAAAATTAAACACTTATTATTACTTCCTTATGAATTTTATTTTATGAGTTTACTATATTTCGTTTATTTTAGAAATCATTGTCTTTGCAAGGTCATTAACGGCGGAGTAATCCGACTTAAAGATAATTCCTTCTGGAGAGTGTAAATACCTGCAAGGGATTGATATAGCAATTGTTTTCACGCCTTCTCTTGAACAATGGATAGCGCCTGAATCGTTTCCGCCGGCAACGGCTTTTTTTATTTGAACGGGTATGTTATTCTCTTTGGCGGTTGATAAACAGAGATTGTAAAGAGATTTGTCATAAATTGTGCCCTTATCCATAAACGAGATAACAGCGCCCTCTCCTAGCTTACATACCTTTTTTGACTCCTCAACACTTGGTAAATCGCAGGCAGTAGTCGTTTCAACTACAACCGCACAGTCTGGATTTACGCCATAACTTGCAACTTTTGCTCCGATTAATCCGATTTCCTCCTGTACTGTAAATACAAAATAAGTGTCAAATTCGATGGAGCCTTTAATAATGTTTATTAATATACTGCAGCCTGCCCTGTCATCTAAAGCCTTTGAAATTATAGAGTCCGAGGACTCCTCAAACACGGAATTAAAAGTAACGAAGTCGCCAACGTTTACATTTTTTAGAGCGTCCTCTTTATTATTTGCTCCAATGTCAATAAAAAGATTGTCAGCTTTTAAAGGAGTATTTTTTTCCTTGCCTTGAGTTAAATGTATTGGCTTGATTCCGATAACGCCTTTTACTTTACTATTTACAACGTTAACCGCTATACCGTGGAGTATTTTAACATCTATACCGCCTACTGTTGAAAATCCTAAATATCCGTCTTCGGTTACGTGGGTCACAATTAAACCAACCTCGTCCATGTGAGCGCACATCATAAGCTTATTTTTTGCTCTTTGTTTTCCCTTTTTAAAAGCTATGATATTACCTAGATTGTCAACTTTACATTCATCAACGTACTCTGAGATTTCAGAGAGAATAAAATTTCTAACGTTGTCTTCAAACCCCGATACTCCTCCGAGAAGACAAAGTTCCTTTATTAAATTTACATAAATCATTAGTCTTTTGCGCCTCCTGCTAAAACATATTCAAAAAGAAGTTCAACTATATTGTTAAGGTCTTTAATGTCCACAACCTCAACAGTGGAGTGCATGTAGCGTTGAGGGACTGAAACAAGACCACATTTTACTCCTGATTTTGTGGTTGCGATAACATCGGCGTTAGTTCCGGATTTTCCGCCCATAACCTCTAGCTGATAAGGAATATTTTTATTTTTCGCTATGTTTATTAATGTATTGGTCACCTGGTTAGACAAAATCGGAGCAATTCCAATCATTCCGCCCTTGCCAAGACAGCTGTATTTATCGCATGTTAAGTTAGGCTGCTTTGCAAAGCTTACGTCCACAGCTATGGCTTCGTCCGGATTACATCTGTAAGACGATATTTTAGCGCCCAGAGAACCTGTTTCTTCTTGAGAGCTAAGTAAAATAAAAACTCTTGATTTTATATTATTACTACTGTGTAGTTTTTCGGCGAGCTTTATTAATACGGCTGCTCCTGACCTATCGTCTAGGCACGGCGACGAAACACGTTCATTAAGAAGTTCATTTTGCTTTCCGTAAAATGATATGCTGTCGCCGATATTAACGTTATTTTTAACTTCCTCTTTTTTTAAACCAAGGTCGATGTAAGTGTCCTCAATGTCGACAAATTCTTCTTTGTCAAGACTTTTAGAAAGGTGAGGCGGAATGTTGCACACAACACCTTTTAAGTCCTTTTTGCCGTGTACTGTAACAACACTGCCCGGCAGTAAACGTTTATCCACTCCGCCGCAAGCGGCTACTTTTATAAATCCCTCTTCGGTTATATACGTTACTATTAATCCTATTTGGTCTATGTGGGCGTCGAAGAGAATAGTTTTTTCAGCATTTTTATTTCCGAGTTCGCATATAACGCTGCCGTCGTTATACACATGAGTTTCTCCGTATTTAGACAGAGAGTTTGTTAACAGTTCGGAAATTTTGTTTTCGTTTCCCGACACCGCTGAGGCGTCGCACAATTTAAAAAGTAAATCTTTCATATTTTAATCTCCTTACCTAATTAAAGTGAGTTAACAATATTTTTAAAGTCGTTACCACGTTCCTCAAAATTATTGTAAAGCCCGAAGCTTGCACACGCCGGGCACAATACTACAACATCGTCGCAAACTGTGTTATCGTGCGCCGCTTTTACAGCTTCACTCATATTTTTTACATGTATTATTTTAATTTCTTTTTCATCGTAATTATGGGATTTCTTTACGGCATTTTCGATTTTATCTGCAGTGTCGCCCATTAGTATAAGGCACTTGACCTTGCTGCATACTACTGGACCAAGACTATCAAATGGAATTTTTTTATCGTATCCGCCGGCAATCATAATAATTTTACCGTCGAAAAGCGACAACGTTCCCGAAATGGCACGGGTTGGACTTGATGCTATAGAATCGTTAAAGTATTTTACGCCATTTAAATTTCTTGTAAATTCAATTCTGTGTTCCACGCCATTAAAGTTTTTAGCAACTTCTGTTATAGCATTTTTGTCTGAAAACGGCAGGGTTGCACAGATAGCTGCAAGGTAATTTTCAAGATTATGTTTTCCGGGTAATTTAATGTCGGATATCGAGAGAATTTCCGTATTTTCGCCGTTTTTAGAGAAGTAAATTTTATTTTCGTCGCACCAAACGCCATTATATACTTTTTGCTTTCTGCTGAAAAACATACATTTTCCTCTCACGCTTTTACTAAATTCATTTGTAATTTGGTTGTCGTAGTTCAAAACAGCAGTGTCGAAAGCTGATTGGTGGAGTATAATATTTTTCTTTGAGTTGATGTATTCATCCATGTCTTTGTGGATGTCGAGATGGTTTGGCGATAAATTCGTAACCACGGCAACATTAGGACTCTGGTTCATAGACATAAGCTGAAAACTTGATAATTCCACAACAGCGATGTCGTCATTACGGATTCTATCGATTACGGGCAACAAAGGTTTTCCTATGTTGCCCCCGATATGGACTGTTTTTTTAGAGGCTTTTAGTATTTCGGATATAATGGTGGTTGTCGTGGTTTTGCCGTCGCTGCCCGTTACGGCTATTATCGGACAAGGACAAATATCAAAGAACATTTCCATTTCAGATGTTACAACAATACCGTTTCTTCTGGCTTCTTGAAGTTTTTCGTTAAAAAAGCTCATTCCCGGTGTACGGAATATGATGTCTGCATCGAGATTGTCCATATAAGTGCTGCCGAGCCGTAATTCTACGCCTCTTTTCTCGAGATTTTTTATACTATCGTCAAGCTTGGAGATATCACGTGAATCACAGGCGATAATTTTTGCTCCGTAATTTAAAAGCATTTCTATAACGGGCAGGTTACTCCTTCCAAGTCCGCAGAACATAACACGTTTACTGCTTAGTTTTTCAAAAAAGCTTTCTTTATTTTCATACATATAAAAATACATCCAATCTTAAAAAATTTATCTGCACATAATTTTAAGCACTAAATATATTATAGTATTAAAATTTTCTTATGTCTATAAATACTATGCGTGAATTACGCAATATAAAAGATGAATTATCAATTTTGATAATTCATCCACATATTATTATAATTACATTTTATTTTAAAATATACACATTCATGTTACGTCTTCCGAAACTGTAGCATTGATTTATATTGTCGTAATACAAATCAACAAGAGCCGTTCCCTTCATTAAAGCTCCTCCTGTATCGGCAGCAGTCGCATAACCATACACAACAGAACCGTCAGCAGACGCTATATAAAGTTTTGTTCCGTAAGGAATAATCTTTGGATTTACAGCAACATAACCGTATTTAGCGGGTGTTCCCGTTGACGTACGAGCCCCTGCAGGAGCAGTGTATGCCGTGCATGACCCGGATAGCTTTGATGAATAAGAAATCGTTTTACCGTTGTGGTCAACAAGGGTTCCGTTCTTATTGTCGTTTACATACCCTGAAGATTTTTTAGAAGGCGTGGAAACGGTAGTATTTGAAGGCTTAACCCCAACCAAAACAACTTCGTTTACCGGACTAACCGTAATTTTACTCGATGTTTCTTCTGAGCTGACAACAGCACCGTCTTTTAAGGTTTCTTTTATAATTACTTCTTTTTGACCATTAACACCTTTTACGGCTACCTGTGTTTGCCCTTCTGCGATTTTGTCTGTGTTCTTAGTTACTGTTTCATAAGCAACTTCTTGGGTTACAACATTGTTTCTGTATCCAATTCTCTCAATTGAGAAACTAAGACCATCGCTAACCGGAGTATTTTTGTCAACGCTTACGATGTCTTGCTCTGCAAGAGGAATCTGAGCGTAATTTATAGCCTCTTCAACGCTGACGTAAGGAACGGAGTATTCTAAAGTTCTTCCGTCTGCCGTAACGTTAATTCCACAACGTCTTTCAACTGTGATATCAGTTGGTTCGCTTATTTCTGTTTCAAGACTTGGACTAACCCCATCGTGAGCTCCCAGCTCAACACCAACATCTTGAAGAAGTTCTGACACTGTAGTAAAAGCAGTTTGAGTAGTGATTACTTGACCGTCTACATTCACATTCACTTCAAAAGCCCTGTTAATTTTAATGTCTATTGAGTTATTGCTATCATCAATGCGTACTATAGCATCATTTTCGCCTAGTTCAATACCGGCTTGTTCTAAAATTTTATCGGTTTCACTGTTCATTGTAACAATTGAAACAGTGTTGCCATTGTCTGTTATACTCACCTTTTTACTGAATGCTCCCACTGAGAACGCAGAAACAACACATATCGACCCCATAACTGTTAGGGAAATTACTCTTTTAAGTTGCCTGTTAATTTCTTTCTTTATATCATAATTCATGAGATACAACTCTCCTTTTCTCTAAAAATAGTAGCAAGTAAAGTCTTACTCAAGACGGTCTTTTCAACTGCATGTAAAAGATTGTAACTAACAAAAAGATGTATGTCAAACGAGTAACAAAGAATATTTTTGTTGAATATTTACAATCAATTATTAATTAAAAGTTATGAATATAAAGATTAGAGGTGGAAAAACGGATAAATAATACAAAATAATTTAAGATAAGAAAGTGAAAAGAAAAATCAGTTGTGCAAAATGACAAAATCTAATAGTTACAATGTTGTTACAATTTATTACACGGGTATTTCTAAATAAATATATATCTGTAACTATAAATATATAGTGATAATGTTTAAAATACTTCAATATTAATATACAAAGCATACATATTATTGTTGACATATAAATAAATTAAGTGTATAATTGTCAATATAAAATATTTTTAAAGGAGTGATAAAAGGTATCATGTCTATTAATAACGACAGCATAGATTTAAACGAGAACGAAATATCAGAAGAAGACCTTGATGGAGTTGCCGGAGGTTATAAAAGGTCTGTGAAGGTTAACTACGAAAATAAATACATATTTAAATTAGAGTGTGCAAAGTGCGGACATAAAGAATTGATGGTTTTAGAGAAACAAGAAGTTAAACCGTGGATATGTACTAATTGTAAAACCTTTAATGTAAGCAAAATGAAGGACGGTAACACAAATTATTGCTACACCTATGTTTCAGATGAATACCAAAGGCTTTTGAAAAATAACAGCAATATGTTATAAAACAAAATGTATTATAAGGAAAGATGATTTTTTATGTCAGATAAAAACCTTACAAAATTAAATGGTAAAGAGGAAGCTTTAGTTTCAGGCGGCGAAAAAGTAGAAGAAAGCAGTCAGAGCATAAAAGAGGGAACCTGTGTTTGCGGATATGAGAAAAACCTTAAAGACGTTCCAAAGGAGAAAACCGCAATTTTACCAGGAGTTAAAAAAGAATGGGTTTGTCCTAAGTGCGGGAGATACAACGTTGAAAGAAAGCTCAAAATAGATAATATTTTTGAAGTCGAAAAATAAAAAGACAAGGAGCGTTTGACAATCGATGGATAACAAATTAAAAGAAGACGATTTAAAGACAGTAGCTGGAGGGGCGGATGAAACCCAAGAAGAACATGACTGCGGAGAAATCGAAGCAGGAGTTGGAGTTGAATGTCCTTGCGGTTTGGTTGCAAATCTTTTGACCCGTTCGGGAGAGGTAGTCCATTGGACGTGTGCTTGCGGAAGAAAAAACAGGGTTACTGTTAAATAAAGTAAATAACGCATATATTTATACGCTTTTGTGATATATTTATTTTGTCTATTGCAAAATAAAAAAAATTGTGGTAAAATCTAAAGGAGTTCACGCTTTTATGCGTGACATAATACCTGCATTCCTCTATGCCGGTCTTGGGCATACGAATGTTTGCGTAAAAATGGGAGGATTATATGGACGCTTTAAAGAAAATTGCAGAACAATCTATGAAAAATGAATTACCTTCATTTAATGTTGGTGACACAGTAAGAGTTCACGTAAACATTAAGGAAGGCGAAAAAGAAAGAATTCAGATGTTCGAAGGAACTGTAATCGCTAAAAAAGGCGGCGGAGTTGCAGAGACATTTACCGTTAGAAGAATTTCATACGGTATTGGAGTGGAAAGAGTATTTCCAATTCACTCGCCAAACGTAAGAGCAGTTGACGTTATCAGAAGAGGTAAGGTTAGAAGAAGCAAACTTTACTATCTACGTAACAGAGTTGGAAAGGCTGCTAAAGTTAAAGAGCAAATTCGTTAAGAATGTGGAGGAGGGACAGGTTGCCCTCCTTTTTTTAAAAGTATTACACGGAAAATAAAGACCTTACCGGAAAGAAGAGTTTGCGTGCTATGTTATTGGGTGACAATAATTTTAAAAATAAACATTATAAATATTTAAAAAGTGTGAAATCATCAAAAGTAAGCTCTGCTTGTTATGATTGGCTAGAAATGTTTGCGGAGTCTATCTTATTGGTAGTAACACTTCTTATATTTGTGTTTAGAGTGGTGAGTGTGAGCGGAAGCTCCATGATGAACACGCTTTTTCATGCTGACAGGCTTGTTATAAAAAAGTGGTACTACGAGCCACGAGATGGCGATATTGTGGTTATAAGGAAAGGTCAGAATTTAGATAAGCCTATAATAAAAAGGGTGATAGCAACAGAAGGTCAGACGCTCAAGATAGATTACGAATCAGGGGAAATAATAGTAAACGGAAAAACTTTAAGCGAACCTTATATAAAGGAGCCGATGACAACAAAAGGAGATATCGAAGTACCTGTAATAATACCAAAGGGCTACTGCTATGTTATGGGAGATAACAGAAATGATTCTTGGGATAGTAGGTTTGCGGTGGTAGGTCTTATAAGGAATGAAGATGTAATCGGCAAGGCGGTTTTCAGAATATACCCGCTTGATAGAATCGGGAATATATCTTAATTTAAAAAGGAGAATAAATATGGAAGACGAAGTTATAAAAGACATAAAATTTGAAATGCCGGATAAATCACAAAATTTTAAAAATAAAGCAAGCGAAAAATCGACAAGTATTTTTGAGTGGCTGGAAACGTTCGCTCAAGCGTTGCTTATCGTTACGGTTATATATGGATTTATTTTTTGTCAAGTAAGAGTTGACGGGGAATCTATGGAAAACACTCTTTACAATAATGAAAGACTTATTGTTTGGCGCTGGGGTTATGAACCTAAAAATAATGATATAGTAATAGTAAGTAAGGAGAGGTATCTTAGAGAGCCTATTGTTAAAAGAGTAATAGCGACAGAAGGGCAAAATATAAATATAGATTATTCAAGTGGAGTAGGCGTTGTAACAGTTGACGGCGAGAAACTTGATGAAGTATATATAAAAGAGCCGATGGAAAAGACTACTGAAGCTAGTGGTTACGAAATTATGAATGTGACTAATATTAAAGTTCCGGAAGGATACTCTTTTGTGATGGGGGATAATAGAAATAATTCGTTAGACAGTCGCTATGAGATAGTTGGATTTATAAATAATAAAGATATAGTCGGAAAAGCAGTTTACAGGATTTATCCTTTTAGCAGAATGGGAAATTTATAATATATTTTAATTTTAAAAGCAAAAGCAGAGGGGAGTATGATTTTAATGAACAATAATAGTATGCAGGATGAGAGTGGATTTTCCGAAGTTAATGTGGCAAATAATCTTTCAGAGGTTTGTTTCGATATATTAGAATCTGTCACACAGGCAATAATAGTTGTAGTGATAGCACTTTCGTTTGTGGTAAAAATAGTAAGTGTGAAAGGCTGGTCGATGCTGAACACTCTCAGGGATGCAGACAGGTTAGTTGTTATGAAGTGGAACTACAAACCTCAAAATGGAGATGTGGTAGTAATAAAAAGGGGTCAGAATTTAGACGAACCGATAGTAAAGAGAATAATAGCCACAGAAGGTCAGACAGTAAGTATTGACTTCACCACAGGAACCGTCAGGGTAGACGGAAAGCCTCTTAACGAGAAATATATAAGGGAAGTAACACGTCTTCAAGGAGATGCGGAAAATCCACAGGTCGTGCCGCAAGGCTATTGCTATGTTATGGGGGACAACAGAAATCACTCTATGGACAGTAGGTTTAAGGATGTGGGGTTAATCCCGTATGATTACATTGTTGGAAAAGCTCAGTGGATAGTGTATCCTTTCAACAGATTTGGAGGAATAGATTAAATGGAAAGCAATCAAAATCGGAATATACAGTGGTTTCCGGGTCACATGACTAAAACTAAGAGAAACCTGAAAGAGGATATAAAATTAGTTGATGCTGTGGCTGAAATTGCAGATGCCAGAGTGCCGATAAGCAGTAGAAATCCTGATTTGAAATCGCTTTTAAATAACAAGCCCCATGTTTTACTTTTAAATAAGTGCGATGTTGCAGACAAAGCTCAAACTGAAAAATGGGTACAGTTTTATAAGGATAGTGGAATTGAGTGTATAGCTGTTGACTGTCAGACGGGAAAAGGATTAAAGTCATTTATGGTTTGTATTGAAACAGTGCTTAAGGATAAAATTGACAGATGGAAAAATAAAGGTATGCTCGGAAAAATGATGAGGGTTATGATTGTTGGAGTGCCGAATGTTGGGAAGTCTACTTTTATAAACAGGATGTCCGGAGGGAGCAAGGCAAGAGTTGAAGACAGACCGGGTGTAACCCGAGGAAATCAGTGGTTTACTGTTGGAAATAAGCTAGAGATGCTTGACACACCGGGTGTACTGTGGCCAAAATTCGAGGACCAGAATGTTGGCATGAACTTAGCCTTTACGGGAGCGATAAAAGACGCTGTGGTTGACATTGAAGAGCTTGCCGTTGATTTGGCGGGCGTGCTTAAAAAGGACTATTTATCAAACATTGCACAGAGATACAAATTAAATACTGACGATATTAAAAATCTTAATCCCTTGGAACTATTAAACGAAATAGGGAGAAAACGAGGTATGCTCATATCCGGAGGAGAGATAGATTTAAGAAGAGCGGCTATAATGTTTGTTGATGAATTTAGAGCGGGTAAGCTTGGAAAAATTACTCTTGAGAGAGTACATGAGGTTGAGTAAATGGGAAAAAATAATTGTGATATAGATTGGTTTAAGTATGAAAATGAGTGCGATGAACAAGGATACAGCGTAATATGCGGGGTCGACGAAGCAGGAAGAGGTCCTCTTGCAGGACCGGTGTGTGCGGCGGCGGTCATACTCGAAAAGGGTAACGTTATTGAAGGGGTAAACGATTCTAAAAAATTAAGCGAAAAAAAGCGTGAGGCGCTTTATGATGTGATAACACAAAGGGCTGTTTCATGGAGCGTTGCGTTTGCGAGCGAAAAAGAAATAGATGAGCTTAATATTTTACAAGCCACGTTTTTAGCTATGCAAAGGGCGGTTCAAGGACTTAAAATTAAGCCTGAGGTTGCGCTTGTAGACGGAAACAGGCTACCTAAATTAGAAATTCCTGCTAAGGCTATAGTGAAAGGTGATGGATTGTCTGAATCTATAGCTTGTGCTTCAATTTTAGCCAAGGTCAGCAGGGACAGGGTTATGTATGACATTGACAAGAAATATCCGCAATATTGCTTTTCTAAACATAAGGGTTACGGGACTAAAGTACATATTGAAATGATTAAAAAATATGGTGTCAGTCCGGTACATAGAATGTCGTTTCTCAAAAAAATATTAACCGAAAATGAGTAAGGCAATAGGAGATTTGGGGGAAAGCTGTGCTGCTAAGTACCTCCAAAGTAAAAATTATAAAATTATTCAAAGAAATTATCATAGTAAATACGGCGAGATAGATATAATCGTATGCGATGAAGAATATATAGTATTTGTGGAAGTCAAAACCCGAAAGGTCGGAAGTATGATACGAGGCTTGGAGTTTGTTGACAGAAAAAAACAAAACAAAATTATTAAAACAGCATTTGATTATTTACAAAATAATTGTATTGATAAGCAAATACGTTTTGATGTGGTTGAGGTTGAGTTCAAAGACGCTTTGAATATGTTTATAAGAAATCATGTTGAAAACGCATTTACTATGGAGGAACAATATGAAATTTTTTGATTTACACTGTGACACGCTATATAGGGCTGTGGACGAAAACAAAGATTTAAGCGAAAATAATTTTGATGTTTCGCTTGAAAAAATGAAAAGTTTTGATAAATATGTGGGCTGTTTTGCTGCTTGGATTTCTGATGATTACAGGGGGAAAGCAGCTTTTGAAAAATTTAAAGTCATGTATGATAAGCTGATTGAAAGCCAAGGGTACGGACTTAAGGTTTGTAACGCTTTGGGGGATATTGATAAAACTTGTAGTGGAGCTGTATTTACGGTGGAAAACGGAGCGGCTCTTGGCGGAGAAATATCCAATGTTGAGCTTTTAAAAGACTTAGGAGTAAAGGTCATGACCCTTACGTGGAATGGCAGTAACGAGCTTGGCGACGGAATAGGTGTTGAAAAGCCTAAGGGGATAACGAGATTTGGAATAGAAGCTGTAAAAAATATGGAGCAAAATGGTATTGTCGTTGACTTATCTCACGCAAGCGAACAATTGTTTTATGACGTTGCGAGTGTAGCTAAAAAGCCTTATATTGCAACACATTCCAATGCAAGGGGAGTGTGCGGTCATAAAAGAAATTTGACTGATGAACAAATTTTAGCCATAAAGTCAGTTGGAGGGATAATCGGAGTCAACTTTTGCGATTACTTTCTCAGAGACGGTGGTGGAGCTAAAATATCGGATGTGTTTAAGAATATCGAATATTTTTTGTCTATGGGCTGCGAAGACATACTATGTATAGGCAGCGACTTCGATGGAGCAGAAATGCCTAGCGAAATAACAGGTATTGAGAGTGTTCAGAAAATATATGATTATTGCTTAGCGGAGAATTATCCTGAAGAGTTAGTGGATAAAATATTTTTTGAAAATGCCTATAATTTTTTTAGAGGTATATTTTAAATTCATTATAGATTTTATGTTTATAATTTTGAGGTTGAGGAGTTAGTTGGGATTTAGTTAAAAAGTAAAGGTGAAGGTATGGCACTTTATACTATAGCAGATTTACATTTGTCCTTTGGGAGCGAAAAACCGATGGATGTTTTCTCGGGGTGGGACAATTATGTTGACAGGCTTAAAAAAAATTGGGAAAGCAAAGTAAAAGAACGAGATGTGGTAGTAATAGCCGGAGATGTGTCTTGGGCCATGAAGCTTGAAGAGGCGAAGAAGGATTTTTTGTTTATAGATTCGTTGCCCGGAAAAAAGATAATAATAAAAGGAAACCATGATTATTGGTGGTCCACGGTTAAAAAAATAGAAAAATTTTTAGAAGATATAGGATGTAAAACGATATCGGTCTTACAAAATTCAGCGGTTAGATATAAAAATTACTGTATTTGCGGGACAAGAGGTTGGCTGTGCAACTCAGAGAGCGACGAAGATAAAAAAATACTGCTTAGAGAAGTTGGTCGACTGAATAAGTCTATAGACGTAGCCGAGAAAAATAAATTAATCCCGATTGTGTTTTTGCACTATCCCCCTGTATACAAAGGCGAGGAGTGCAAGGAAATAATGGATATTTTAATTGCAAGAAACGTGAAAAAATGTTATTATGGACACGTCCATGGAAATAGGGCAGTAAAGCGAGTGGTCACAGGCAAATATAAGGGGATAGAGTTTAATCTTATTTCGTGTGATTATATAAATTTCTCGCCTGTGTTAGTTGAATATTAATTAAACTAAACAAAAACTTTACTTAAAAAGTATAGAAAACAATAATTAATTGTGCTATACTCTATTAATGTTACAATTTATTGAGAGGATTGAGTTAGATGAATTTAAAATCGTCAAAAAAAGTAGATGTGAATAAGTATGAACTTGAGGTGGAAATCAGCGCTGAGGATTTTAACAAAGAATTATCAAGTATTTACCAAAGAAACATTAAAAAAATAGTGGTTCCGGGTTTTAGAAAGGGTAAGGCTCCAAAGGCTTTTGTTGAGAAATATTACGGGGAAAACGTTTTCTTTGAAGACGCTTTAAATAATTTGTATCCTGATGCTATAGAAAAGGCTGTTGAAGAGGCAAAGCTAGACATAGTTGAAGACAAAATAGATTTAGAAGTAGAAAAAATGAGCAAGGAAGATGGAGTTGTATTCAAAGCTAAAATCACTGTTATGCCTGAGGTTGAAATAGGTAATTACAAAGGTATCGAAGTTTCTAAAAAAGAAGTTAAGGTTGAAGACGAAGACGTTGAAAAAGAATTAAAAAGTGTTCAAGAACGTAACGGAAGATTAGTAACGGTAAGCGACAGGGCTGCTCAATTGGGAGATTCTGTTGTTATCGATTTTGAGGGATTCATGGACGGTAAGGCTTTTGAAGGCGGTAAGGGCGACAACTTTACTCTTGAATTAGGAAAAAAACAATTTATAGAGGGCTTTGAAGACCAAATAGTTGGTCACAACGCTGGGGAAGAATTTGAAATAAACGTAAAATTCCCAGAGGATTACCATGCTAAAAATTACGCAGGAAAAGACGCAACATTTAAAATAAAACTTCATGAAATAAAAATGCATGAACTTCCGGAGCTTGACGATGAATTTGTTAAAGACGTTAGTGAATTCGACACTCTTGATGAATACAAAAAAGATATAAAAGCTAAGCTCTTGGAAAGAAAAGAGAAACAAGCCAAAGACGAAAAAGAAGGCGAAATGATAGAAAAATTAATATCATTGGTTAAAGCTGAAATTCCTGAGGCTCTTATAAAGAATAAATTACGTGATTTAGTTCGTGATTTCGATTATCGTATGCAATCTCAGGGCTTGAAGTTAGCTGACTACTTAAAATACACCGGCTCTAAGATGGAAGATTTGGAAAACAATTTTAGACCTCAAGCAGAAAGTCAAGTTAAGCTTCAACTAGCTCTTAAGAAGATAGCTGAGATTGAGAACTTAATTCCGACAGAAGAAGACATTGAAAAAGAGTATAATAAAATATCGGAATTTTACAAAATGGAATTAGATAAAGTAAAAAATATAGTTCCGGTGAAGGATGTGGAAAAAGACATTTTGTCTAATAAAGCGCTAGAAATCGTAAGAGAAAACAGCGTTGAAAAATAATTGTATAATATGCAAAAAATGGTAAAAGCTATAAAACAGAAATAAATTAAAGCGGGGGTGTCTTAAATGGCATTAGTGCCTTACGTTGTTGAACAGACCAACAGAGGAGAAAGGTCATACGACATATTTTCAAGACTTTTAAATGATAGAATTGTTATGCTTCATGATGAAGTAAACGATTCAACGGCTAGTATAGTAGTGGCGCAGCTTTTGTATTTAGAGGGGCAAGACTCTTCTAAAGACATAAGTTTGTATATAAATAGTCCGGGTGGCTCTGTGACTGCCGGGATGGCTATATATGATACAATGCAATATTTAAAATGTGATGTGTCCACAATATGTATGGGCTTGGCAGCGAGTATGGGAGCGTTCTTGCTTGCTGCGGGGGCAAAGGGCAAGAGGTACTCTTTACCTAACAGCGACATAATGATTCATCAGCCTCTCGGTGGAGCAAAGGGTCAGGCTACCGATGTGATGATTCATGCTAATCACATTGTAAGAACAAAGAAAAAGCTTAATCAAATCCTTTCGGATAGGACGGGGCAACCTTTAGAAGTTATCGAGAGAGACACTGACAGAGATAACTTTATGAGTGCAGAAGAAGCGTGTTCTTACGGCTTGATAGACAAGGTTATGTATAAACGATAGGATACGGTGATTTATAGCTATGGACAGAAATATTAACGACAGAGATTTATGTTGTTCCTTTTGCGGAAAGCCGCAGGACCAAGCAAAAAAACTCGTTGCAGGACCAGGAGTATGTATTTGCGATGAATGCATAGAATTGTGCGTATCTATATTAAAGGAAGAGCTGGAAGATTCGGAAAAAACCGAAGGCGTAAAAAAAGAAGGCGTCAAAAACAAGGTTTTACCTAAGCCTCACGAAATAAAGGCAAAGTTAGATGAATATGTAATTGGGCAGGACGACGCTAAAATTGCAATGTCTGTTGCGGTGTATAACCACTATAAACGTATATATTTTGGGAGCGATGAAGACGTTGAGCTAACAAAAAGTAACGTCCTTTTAATGGGACCAACCGGTGTTGGCAAGACGCTTCTTGCTCAAACTCTTGCTAAGATGCTTGATGTACCGTTTGCTATAGCAGACGCAACAACACTAACAGAGGCGGGGTACGTTGGAGAAGATGTTGAAAATATTCTTTTAAGACTAATTCAAGCGGCTGACTTTGATGTGGAGAAGGCAGAACACGGAATTATATATGTTGATGAGATAGACAAAATTTCAAGAAAATCCGAAAACGCTTCTATAACAAGGGACGTTAGCGGAGAAGGAGTACAGCAAGCGCTTCTAAAGATTTTGGAGGGTACAGTTTCAAACGTTCCACCAAAAGGAGGAAGAAAGCATCCTCAGCAGGAATTTATTCAAATCGACACTTCTAATATACTGTTTATATGCGGTGGAGCATTTGACGGTCTTGAAAAAATTATAGAGAGAAGAGTTGGCTCTTCGTCATTGGGATTCGGGGCGAAGGTAATGAGTCGAAAGGAACTCGACACAACCGATTGGATGAAAGAAGTAGTTCCGCAGGATTTAGTGAAATTCGGTCTTATTCCGGAGCTTGTTGGTAGACTTCCTGTTATAACTTATCTTAACGGGTTAGACGAAAAAGCTCTTGTTCGCATACTCAAAGAACCTAAAAATTCATTGGTAAAGCAATATAAAAAATTGTTTTCTCTTGACAAAGTCGACCTTGAATTTGAAGATTCAGCGCTAAGCGCAATAGCTAAAAAGGCTATTGAACGTCACACAGGCGCAAGAGGTTTGAGGGCTATAATCGAAGAAATACTTCAAGAGATAATGTTTGACGTGCCGTCGGACCACACTATCGACAAGGTTATTATAGACGAAGATGTTGTTGAAGGAAAAAGTAAACCGAAATTTTTGTTTGACGAAACAAGAGAACCGGTTGTTATATCTATAGAGGGAAAGAGCTTTAATGGAAGCGGTAGTAAAAATAATGTGTCTTAAATCAATTTAAAGCAAAGTGGAAGTTTAAGTAAAATATGAATGGGGGCGAGTAGAATGTGTGATGTTATTGAAAACAGTAAGGTCATGCCGGTGTTGATGCTTAGGGGTCTTGTTATGTTCCCGAAGATGGTACTTCAATTTGAAGTTGGAAGAAAGAGGTCTATAGTTGCCATTGAGGAGGCTATGAGTAAAGACCAGAGAATCTTTTTGGTCACTCAAAAAGATATTAAAAAGGATAATCCGGGTAAAGAAGATTTGTATGAAATAGGAATAATAGCGAATGTTCGTCAAATTTTACAGCAGCCTGGGAATATGGTTAAGGTGATTGTTGAAGGAAAAAAACGTGCAAGGTTAGATGAAATTATTTCTGACGAGCCGTATTACAGCGGTAGCGCTAGCGAATGTGAAAGCGTTGAGCCTGAGACGGACATAGTTAACAGTGCGCTTATAAGGAAGACTCATGAGCTTTTTGGAAAATATTTAAGTTTGTCTCCTAAAATGGCGCCGGATTTAATTTTGGGTGTAAAGACTTGTAGAAGTGCGGGCGAGCTTGCTGATTATATAGCGTCTAACATTATGCTCGACTTCACTCAAAAACAAAGTATTTTAGAAGAACTCAATTCAGAAGTGCGTTTAGAAAAATTATTGGAAATCTTGGCAAACGAAATTGACATACTTGGGGTTGAAAACGATTTAGCATACAGGCTTAAAGACTCTGTGGATAAAAGTCAGAAAGAGATATACCTAAGAGAGCAGATGAAGGCTATAGCTCAGGAGCTTGGGGAAGACTTGGACCCGCAGACTGAAGCTGATATGTATAAAGAGAAGATTGCGGGGCTTTCTTTGGAAAAAGACGTTGAGCAAAAACTTATGAAGGAGTGCGACAGATTTTCAAAAATGTCGTCGGGTTCACCTGAGGCTAATGTTGCAAGAAATTATTTAGACACTTGCTTGGAATTGCCTTGGAACAAGCGTACCAGAGATAGTATAAATATCGACAGGGCAAGGAAAGTGCTGGATAAAGACCACTTTGGCTTGAAGGATGTTAAGGAAAGAATTTTGGAGCTTTTGGCAGTAAGGAAACTATCCAAAAAACCGAGCGCTCAAATAATATGTCTTTCAGGACCACCGGGAGTCGGAAAAACCTCAATAGCTAGGTCCATGGCAAACGCTATGGGTAAAAAATATGTGAGGATTTCTCTCGGCGGAGTAAAAGACGAATCCGAAATTCGAGGACACAGAAGGACTTACATAGGTTCAATGCCGGGAAGAATAATTGCGGCGCTAAAACAAGCGGGGACGAAAAATCCTCTAATACTTTTAGATGAGATAGATAAGCTTTCAAAAGACTATCAAGGCGACCCCACAGCGGCTCTTTTGGAGGCACTTGACCCAGAACAGAACCGTACATTTCAGGACCACTATATTGATGTTCCGTTTGATTTGAGTGAGGTACTGTTCATAACAACGGCTAATGACAAGAGTGCTATACCTACTCCGCTGCTTGACAGAATGGAAATTATAGATTTATACAGCTATACTCACGAAGAAAAATTTAATATAGCTAAAAATCACCTTATTCCAAAGCAGCTAAAGGCTAACGGTTTAACCGAAAGTAAATTTTCGATAACCGATGCAGCTCTTCGTAAGCTTATAGATGGCTTTACAAAGGAAGCTGGTGTGCGTAGTTTGGAAAGAAAAATCGCCTCTTTAATGAGGAAAGTGGCGGTTAAAATATTGTCTAAAGAGGTAGAGAAGTACACTGTTGATGAAAGTAATTTGGAAAAACTTCTCGGTCCTGTAAAGTATAAAGACAATCCTTTGGAAAAGAAAAGCGAAATAGGACTCGTTAGAGGTCTTGCGTGGACGTCTGTTGGAGGGGAAACAATGCCAATAGAAGTTGCCCTGATGAAAGGCAAGGGCAAACTTCAACTGACGGGTTCTCTTGGAGATGTTATGAAAGAATCCGCTCAGATTGCGGTTAGCTACGTTAGAAACCATGCTAAAAGTCTGGAGGTTAATCCTGACTTTTATGACAAGACAGACATACATATTCATGCTCCCGAAGGAGCTGTTCCAAAGGACGGTCCTTCAGCGGGAGTAACGATGACAACAGCATTAGTTTCTGCTCTGAGTCAGACTCCTGTTAAGCAAGACGTTGCCATGACAGGTGAGATAACCCTAAGAGGGAAGGTACTTCCTATAGGAGGGCTGAAGGAAAAAACAATGGCGGCTTATCGGGCGGGGATAAAGACTGTTATAATACCTGCTGAAAATGAAAGCGATTTGAAGGAAATAGACGATGTTGTAAAAAATTCGCTTAAGTTTGTCATGGCGGAGGATTTAAATACTGTTTTTGAGTATGCTTTGGATAAGTCTAATTTGAAGAAGAAAAATACAGGTAGGTTTTCAAGTACTTCAAAAGTTCAGGAAAACAAATCAAAATTTATGCAAGTGTAAAAATCGGGAATTGGTGATTTTATGATAAATTTTCAAAACGTAAAATTTGAGTTTGCAGCAGGCAATTATGAACAATTGCCTGCTGATAATTTACCAGAGATAGTATTTTCAGGAAGGTCTAATGTTGGAAAATCATCTCTTATAAATAAATTAGTAAATAGAAAATCAATAGCGAGAGTAAGTGCAAAGCCCGGAAAAACGGCAACCATAAATTTTTATAATCTGGGAGACGTAAGATTTGTGGATATGCCCGGGTATGGATATGCAAAGGTGTCGTTTTCGGAGAAAAAGAGATGGGCAAATTTAGTTGAGGGATATTTTAACTCTAAAAGGAATATAAAGCTTGTAATTCAGATTGTTGATATTAGACATTCTCCATCGGCGCAGGATATGGACATGATAGAATTTCTTTATAGCCAAGGCTATCCGTTTTTGATAGTCGCAACGAAGAGCGACAAACTTAATAAATCGGAAAGAGCGGCTAGAGAACAAGGTTTAGAGGAAGAGTTGGTTAAGTATTCGGATGTGAATAGGATTGCTTTTTCAACAATCAACGGAGAAGGTGTTGAAAGTTTGAGGAGTATAATATCTGAGAGTGTGGAGAATAATTAGGCAGAGGGGAGAGAATTTAATGTTGGATTTAGGATATTTATCGGTGGACAATTACGGACAATTAGTAATAGACGGTGTTAGCTCGGCAGAACTGGTTTCTGAGTTTGGAACACCTTTGTATGTTATGAGCGAAAGGATTATAAGAAGGAACTGCGAAACATACAAATCTGCTATTGACAAATACTATGATGGTAAAGGTATGGCGCTTTACGCAAGCAAAGCAATGATGTGTAAAGAAATGTGCAGGATAATGAAAAGTGAAGGATTTGGTCTTGATGTAGTGTCATCGGGGGAGCTTTATACGGCGATAAAATCCGGATTCCCAGCAGAGAATATACACTTCCACGGAAACAACAAAACACTCGAAGAAATAAATCTTGCTTTGGAATATAAGGTTGGCAGAATAGTTGTCGACAATTTTGATGAGCTTCAAGTAGTAGACAGTTTTGCAAGAGGTAAGGGAGTAACTCAAAAAATTTTATTGCGTATTAAACCCGGTGTTAACCCTCACACTCATAGTTCTATAAAAACAGGTCAAATTGATTCAAAGTTTGGCTTTACTATTGAAAACGATGAGGCTATTCACGCAGCAAATGTTGCACGTGATTTGAAAAATGTTGAATTAATGGGTATACATTGTCATATAGGGTCGCAAATTGCAAATGTTGAGCCGTTCAAAAAGACAGCCGAAGTCATGATGGGATTTGTAAACGAGGTTAAACAAAGGCTAAGCTTTGAGTTGAAAGAATTAAACCTTGGCGGAGGTTACGCAATAAGATACACGGAGAAAGACGAAAAAATTAATTTTGATGATTATTTAAGACAAGTGTTAGAAATTGTCAAGACCAAAGCAGACGAGTTTAATTTAAAAAGACCGTATGTTTACTTCGAGCCGGGAAGAGAGATAGTCGGAGAGGCAGGAGTGACGCTGTATCAGGTTGGAGGAGTGAAAGAAATCCCCAATGTAAGGACATATGTTTCGATAGACGGGGGAATGACAGATAATCCAAGATATGCTTTGTATGGCTCTGAATATACGGTTTTAAATGCAAGTAAGCTCAATAAAATTGCAGACAGCAAAGTAACTATAGCCGGAAAATGCTGTGAAAGCGGGGACATTATTCAAAAAGACGTTGAGATGAAATTTCCCCAGGCAGGGGATATTATAACCGTGCTGTGTACGGGCGCATATAACTATTCAATGGCGTCTAATTATAATAGAATACCAGTTCCTGCTGTGGTTATGATAAAAAACGGCGAAAAGAAAGTTATAGTTAAAAGACAAACGTTGAATGATATTATTAGTAAAGATGTTTAGTAATTGTCAAAAGAATGCGATTATAAATAGCTTGACATATCACAATGATACGTAATAAAATAGTGTGGGATATTTATTGTTATATCCTTAAATTTTTATATAAGGGGAATTCTTGTTATGAAATTTTGGAAAAATTCTACTCTGGCTTTAGCTTTGTTAATGTTTCCGGCAGTGCTTTCGAATGGAAAGGAAGTATATGTAGGTTTGCCTTCGGATGAGGTTATTAGTGAGTCTGAAGACAATGGCAACTTTAAAAGTTATGCAGAAAAAATTGGAACACTATTAGAAAAACTCAAAAATTATGATTGCGATGGTAAACGATACGTCAGTTACGATGATTTTTGGAATGATAAAGATGAGGAGTTAGATGCCAATAGTAAAGAAATTGAAAAATTAATAAAATTAGCCTCTAATATATTACCAACGGAAGATGGTGGTTGTTGGGACGTTGACTAATTTTTAAGGGGAGGTAGATGTTTTAATTGGAATGGGTGTTTTTGGGAGTAGGTGTTGTAGTTGCGTTTGCTTTGGGTTTTCTTTATAGAAAGAAAAGCGCAGAACAGAATATAGGTTCGGCTGAAAATGAAGCTGCCAGGATAATTAATGATGCGCTAAAAGATGCTGAGTCGAAGAAAAAAGAAATCGTTCTCGAAGGCAGAGAGGAAGTTCTAAAGTTCAAGGGTGAAACTGAAAAGGAGCTGTCTGAAAGAAGGAAAGATGTTCAAAGACTTGAGAGACGCGTCCAACAAAAAGAAGAAAACCTTGATAAAAAAATGGATAGTCTTGAAAACAAAGAAAAGTCACTTGAAAGTAAATCAAAGTCGGTTGAGGAAAAACTCAGAGAGGCAGAGGCTGTAAAAAAGAGCCAGTTTGATATGCTAGAAAGGATATCTGGGTTCACGGCTAAGCAAGCTAAGGAGTATTTACTTGAAAGCTTACAGGATGAATTGGTTCATGAAAAAGCGGTAAAAATATCGCTTTATGAGCAAAAGCTCAAGGAAGAAAGTGATAAAATCGCAAGAAATATTCTTTCTTTGGCAATCCAGAGATGTGCGGCAGACCATGTTGCTGAAGCTACAATATCTGTAGTGCCGCTGCCTAACGATGACATGAAGGGCAGAATAATAGGAAGAGAAGGTAGAAACATAAGGGCAATTGAAAATTTAACAGGTGTTGACCTTATAATAGACGACACTCCAGAGGCGATAACGCTTTCAGCTTTTGACCCGGTTAGAAGAGAAATAGCCAAGGTTGCGCTTGAGAGGTTAATTATTGACGGAAGGATTCATCCTGCAAAGATAGAAGAGATGATAGAGAAGGCTAGAATAGATGTTGAAAGAGATATAAAAGAAACTGGTCAACGGACTATCTTACAGTTAGGGATAAATAACGTGCATGGAGAGATAGTCAAGCTTTTAGGCAGGCTTAAATTTAGGACAAGCTATGGTCAAAATGTGCTTAAACATTCAATAGAAGTGGCGAATATATGTGGAATGCTGGCGTCGGAGCTGGGGTTAGACTCCACTTTAGCTAAAAGAGCAGGTCTTTTGCACGACATAGGCAAGGCTCTTGACCACGAAATAGAGGGTTCGCACGTTGACATAGGTGTGGACGTTGCTAAAAAATATAAGGAAAGCAATGACGTTATTCATGCTATTCATGCTCATCATGGAGATATTGAACCTAAAACAGAAATAGCATTTTTAGTTCAGGCGGCAGATGCGGTTTCGGCTGCGAGACCCGGAGCAAGAAGAGAAAACCTGGAAAACTACATAAAACGTTTGGAAAAATTAGAATCTTTAGCGTCATCGTTTGTTGGCGTTGAAAGCTGTTTTGCAATCCAAGCCGGAAGAGAAATCCGAGTTATGATAAAGCCTGAAGTTATAAATGACGAGAGTATGATACCGCTTGCAAGAAGTATTTGTAAAAAAATAGAGGCAGAATTAACGTATCCCGGTCAAATTAAGGTTAATATAATAAGAGAGAGCAGAGCTATTGATTACGCTAAATAAAATGTTTTTATAAAAATATTTGTTAAAATAAATATCAGCTTAAATTTTAAGCCGGTATTTATTTTTTTTAGTTTATGGAGTAAAATATGTGTAAAATAAAAAATAAGTGGTGGTATAGATGAGAATACTTGCGATAGGTGATGTTGTTGGAAAGCTAGGGTGTGAATTTATAAAGGCGAAGCTTCTAATGCTCAAAAAGGCAAAAAATATAGACATGGTTATAGCAAACGGCGAAAATTCAGCAGAAGGAAATGGTATTTTACCCGTTACAGCGGAAAATTTGTTTTCAAGCGGGGTAGACGTGATAACCACGGGCAACCATACCTTTAGGAGAAAGGAAATTAGACCATATTTAGATGAAAATATGTTTATACTAAGACCGGCAAACTATCCTCAAGCCACAACCCCGGGCAGAGGTTTTTACAAATTTGATATGGGAAAGTTAAAGGTGTGCGTGATAAATCTTTTAGGCACGGTTTATCTGGAAAGTCTGGAAAATCCATTTGACGTCATTGACAGGATACTTGAGGAAAGTAAAGATTGTAAAATAAGGATAGTTGATTTTCACGCCGAGGCAACAGCTGAAAAACGAGCACTAGGGTATTATTTAGATGGTAAGGTGTCGGCGCTTTTCGGAACACACACTCACGTTCAAACTTCAGATGAGTGTATTTTACCCATGGGCAGCGGATACATAACAGATGTTGGTATGACGGGTGTAATTCATTCTGTTTTGGGAGTGAAGTATGAAATCTCCATAAAGAGGATGAAGGAAAAGCTTCCGATAAAGTTTGAAAATGCACAAGGTGCTTGTAAAATGGAGTGCGCTATATTTGACATAAATGAAGAAACAGGTAAATGTGTTGGAGTTGAAAGGTTAAGAATAACCCCACAATTTAAAATTTAGGACGATTTTTGTTAAATTTTTCTTGCGTTTATTGATGATACATTAAATTGACATATAAATGAATATACTTTATAATGTAAATTGGCTATGTTAGGAAATTTAGGTTTTTAGCTTTAAAATATATAGATTTTGTGTTTAATAAAGGAGTGCTTATCAGTTGATTAACGGAAACTGTCTAAAAAATGCCGTGATTTCGGGAGCGAATAATATACTTAAAAATAAAAATTTCGTGGATGAACTAAATATTTTCCCGGTTCCGGACGGCGATACCGGAACTAATATGTCTATGACGATTTCATCAGCTATTGATGTATTGAAAGATGTTGAAGATGAAACGGTTGGCGAGGTTTCAAAAAAGGTTGCGTCTGCACTTTTAAGAGGTGCCAGAGGAAACTCCGGGGTTATACTATCTCTTTTGTTCAGAGGAATATCTAAGGGACTTGAAGGAAAAGAAGAGGCAAATGGTCTTGATTTAGTCAGTGCGCTTGGAATGGGCGTTGAGGCAGCTTACAAAGCTGTTATGAAGCCCACGGAGGGGACTATCTTAACAGTTGCAAGGTTAGCTCACGAAAGAGGAAAAATCGCTGCTCATTTTAATAATGACGCTGTTTATGTTTGGTCCGAAATGTGCATAGGAGCGAGCGACGCTTTAAAAACCACTCCTGATTTGTTGCCTGTTTTGAAAAAGGCGGGTGTTGTTGATGCGGGCGGAAAAGGACTGTGTTTAATTTTCGACGGAATGCTTTCTGTGTTTAAAGACAATGTTATTATAGAATACAACAATGAAAGCACAAAAATAGAGTCTGATGATGTGTTTAGAAGTGCTGCGGCGGAATTTGATGACGACATCAGGTTTACATATTGTACCGAATACATTGTTGGCAGGAGTAGATTATGTAAAACTCCGCCAAGTAAATTACGTGACTTTCTTCAGAAGATAGGCGACTGTGTTGTGGTTGTTGACGACGAAGAAATTATAAAAGTTCATGTTCATACTGAAAATCCCGGGAAAGCACTCCAAGAAGCTTTAAAATTTGGTCAACTTTTGACGGTTAAGGTTGAAAACATGAAAGAGCAACACAGACGTGCTGTTGAGGCAAACAAAGAAAAGCTGATGAAAAAAGGTTTGGATTTAAGTCCGGTTGAGCCTGAAGAAGAAGTGGGATTTGTGGCTGTGGCTGCGGGAGAAGGGCTTTGCGACTTATTTAAAGATTTAGGATGTCTAAACGTTATAAGCGGCGGTCAAACTATGAACCCCAGCACAGACGACATTCTAAAAGCAATTTTAGCAACTCCTGCAAAAGTAGTGTATGTGTTCCCTAACAATAAAAATATAATTATGTCTGCCGAGCAAACCGTAAGCTTGGTAAAAGACAGGCAAGTAATAATAATTCCAACAAGAACGGTGCCTCAGGGTATATCTGCAATTTTAGCGTATAATGCGGATTTGTCTTCAGAGGAAAACATTAATGCAATGAACAGTCAAATTCAAAGGGTCAGTACCGGACAAATCACATTTGCAGCAAGAGATTCCGAATTTGGCGGATTTAAAATAAAAGAGGGAGAAATAATCGGTCTTGATAACGGAAAGCTTGTTTTGAAAGAAAAGGACCCTTGCAGAGCTTTGATGAAATTGATAAAAAGCATGAGGAAGAAAGACACACAATTTGTTACCATTATTTACGGAGAAGATGTGACGGAAGAACAAGCTCAAAATGTTTATGAAGAGGCAAAAAACAAGCTTGGTAATGATGTGGACGTATCTTTAATAAACGGCAAACAACCTATATATCATTTTGTTTTGTCGATAGAATAGCATTTTGGAGGATTGAATTTTATGGTTTCGCTTTTTAGTAAGGATATAAGTTATCTAAAAGGAGTCGGACCTAAAAGTGCAGTCTTGTTTGAAAAATTAGGTGCACCGAATGTCGGTGCACTTTTGCATGTCTACCCGAGGACGTATGAAGACTGGAGCAAAAATTTGAGTATACACGAAGCCCTTTTAAGTGGAGAAAAATCTTGCATGAAATTAAGAGTGGTTTCCGAGGTGAGAAACATATTTTTAAGAAACGGAAATAAATTATGTAAAGCCAAGGCAACGGACGGCGTAGATTTGATAGACATAGTATTTTTTAATAATGTGTATGCGGCTAAAGGCTTGGAGATGGGAAAAGAATATTTGGTTTTTGGTAAGGTTTCGACTAACGGAAAAGGGTGTGAAATAATAAATCCTGAAGTCAGAGGTTTAGGTAACGCTCCGGGTTTAAGACCTATATATTTACAAATTAAAGGATTACCCTCTTGGAAAATAGAATCAGCTATGAAAAATGCAGTCGGCATGATTTCAGACGATTTTAAGGAAACGCTTCCTGAATATATTATCAAAAAATATAATTTATGTAGTTTAAGAGATGCTCTTGAAAGTATACATTTCCCTAAAAATGAGAAATCTTTAAATTGTGCGAGAAAGAGGTTGGCGTTTGAAGAGCTGTATTTTTGGCAGCTGGGGATAGCTATGTTTAGGAAAGAGACAAAAAAGAAAACAAACATTCAAATTTCTAAAGATTACACCGACGAATTTTATTTTATGCTTCCCTTTGAACCGACCGGTTCACAAAAAAGAGTAATCAAAGAGTGTACGAAGGAAATTGAAAGTAACGGGTTTTCCATGAACAGACTCATTCAAGGCGACGTTGGTTCCGGAAAGACGGTAGTTGCGGCAGCGGTGATTTATAATGTTATAAAAAATGGATATCAAGCCGCATTTATGGTTCCGACTGAAGTGTTAGCATCGCAGCATTATAACACTATAACAAATTTATTTAATGGGTTAAATGTGAAGGTGAGCGTGTTAACGGGTTCAACAAAACTTAAGGAAAAGCGAAAAATACTAGACAGTGTGTTAAGTGGGGAGCCTCAGCTTGTAATTGGAACTCATGCGTTAATATCTGATAGTGTTGAGTTTAGTAAACTTGGGCTTGTGGTCACAGACGAACAACACCGTTTTGGAGTAAGACAGCGCACAAAGCTTATAGATAAGGGAGTAAACCCTCATATATTGGTAATGTCTGCAACCCCAATACCAAGGACTTTGGCGTTTGTGATGTATGGCGATTTGGACGTATCCGTTATAGACGAGCTCCCACCGGGCAGACAATATATAGACACTTTTTGCGTTGGTACAAATAAAAAACAACGGGTTTACGATTTTATAAAAAAGCACCTAGACAAAGGTTTACAAGCTTATATAGTGTGTCCCTCAATAGAGGAAAGCGATATGGGATTAACTGCAATCGAAACGTATGCCAAGGATTTAGACACCGGAGTATTTAAAGAATATTCGGTTGGCATACTTCACGGCAAGATGAAGCCGAGCGAAAAAGAAGAAATAATGAAAAAATTTAAAAATGGAGAGTATAACCTTCTTATATCGACGACGGTTATAGAGGTTGGAATAGACGTTCCAAATGCTGTTGTGATGGTGATAGAAAACGCCGAAAGATTTGGATTATCTCAGATGCACCAGCTCAGAGGAAGGGTTGGAAGAGGAAAAGAAAAATCTTATTGTGTGCTTATATCAGACAGCAAAACAGAAGACTCCTTAAAAAGGTTTAAAGCAATGATAACTACCAACGACGGATTTTATTTAGCCGGAGAAGACCTTAAGATAAGAGGTCCGGGACAATTCCTTGGAGCAAAACAACATGGTATGCCCGAGATGAAGCTGGCGAGTGTTTTTAAAGACGTCGGTCTTGTTAAGGATTGTCGGGAGGCTGTGGAAGAAACTATCTGTAAGGAGAAAGATTTTATAAAACAAAATTTTAATAGTATAAAATATTACATAAGCGGATTTTTCGGTTTAGAGCTTAATGATGATGTTTTGTTTTTAGCGTAAAGTAAAAGCAGGACGGTGGAATTTTTAAATTAAGGTGGTTTAATTATGGATATAACAAAAATTTTAGAAGATGAATTTAAAATAAATAAGAGCCAGGTTGAGAACACGGTAAAATTAATAGACGACGGCAACACAATTCCATTTATAGCACGATACAGAAAAGAAATGACAGGTGCACTCGATGACCAAGTTTTAAGACAGATTTTTGAAAGGCTAACATATTTAAGGAACCTCGAGCAACAAAAAGAGAAGGTAAAACAAGCGATAGAAGAGCAAGGTAAGCTAACTGACGAAATAATACAAAGTCTTGAAAGCTCCACCACCTTAACAGAAGTTGAGGATATATACAGACCATATCGTCCCAAGAGAAAAACACGAGCGTCTATAGCAAAGGCGAAAGGCTTGGACCCGCTTGCAGAGTATATATACAGTCAGGCTCCGGGCGGAGAGGCAATAGAAAACGAGGCAGCTAAATATATTAACGAAGAACTTGGAGTGACGAGTGTACAGGAGGCTTTAAGCGGAGCCAAAGACATTATAGCCGAGCTTATATCAAACGACGCTCAAACAAGAAAAAGACTTAGATATGTGTGTACTCATAATGGTGTAATAACGTCAAAAGCGTGTAATGAAGATATGGGCGTGTATGACGTGTATAAGGACTTTTCGGAGCGCATAGACAAAATTGCAGGATATAAAGTTTTAGCAATAAACAGAGGCGAAAAAGAAGGTTATTTAAAGGTAGCCGTTGAGTTCGACGCAGCTAAGGCGAACAATATTTTAAGGTCTATACATATAAAAGAAAAATCTCCATATGAGGAATGTATGCAAGAGATAATAGATGATTCTTACAATAGATTAATATTTCCGTCAATAGAACGTGAAATAAGAAACGAGCTTACCGAAAAGGCAGATAACGAGGCGATAAAAGTTTTTGCGGACAACACAAGACAACTTTTAATGCAACCGCCTGTAAAGGATAAAGTAACTCTTGGCTTAGACCCGGGGTATCGTACGGGGTGTAAAGTGGCTGTTGTTGACAGTACAGGAAAACTTCTTGACACGGGAGTAATTTATCCTGTTCCACCTCACAACAAGATTGAGCAAGCCAAGACTATAGTAAAAGACATGATAAATAAATATAACGTTGAGGTCATAGCTATAGGCAACGGTACGGCATCACATGAAACGGAGGTTTTTGCATCTGAGCTTATAAAGGAAATCGATAAAAAAGTAGCTTATATGGTAGTAAGCGAAGCAGGAGCTTCTGTGTATTCAGCGTCTAAGCTTGCGGCAGAAGAATTTCCCGAATATGATGTGTCGTTACGTTCGGCGGTGTCGATAGCCAGAAGACTCCAAGACCCGCTTGCTGAGCTTGTTAAGATAGACCCTAAGGCAATAGGTGTTGGACAATATCAGCATGATATGCCGCAATCACAGCTTTCTGAGGCTCTTGACGGCGTTGTTGAAGATTGCGTAAATAATGTTGGGGTAGACTTAAACACAGCTTCCGTACAACTTTTATGTAGGGTTTCGGGAATAAATAAAACTGTGGCGAAAAATATAATAAAATATCGCGAAGAAAACGGAATGTTTAAATCAAGGTCTAAATTAAAGGAAGTGCCAAAACTCGGACCAAAAGCATTTGAACAGTGTGCAGGGTTTTTGAGAGTGCTTGAAAGCAACGAATTTTTAGACAAAACTGCCGTACATCCCGAAAGCTATAAGGCAACCAAAAAGCTTTTAGAAATTTGTGATATACAAGTTAAAAGTAAGGATTTTTCAGGAATAAAAGAAATAGGCGAAAAAGCCTCTAAAATAGGAATAGAAAGCTTGTCTAAAGACATAGGAGTTGGAGTACCAACTTTAAATGATATAATTTCTGAGCTTAACAAGCCGGCAAGAGACCCAAGAGAAGCACTTCCGAAGCCTATGCTTAGGACAGACATAATGGGAATGGAAGATTTAAAGGCTGGAATGAGCCTTAAGGGAACGGTAAGAAATGTTGTGGATTTTGGAGCTTTTGTTGATATAGGAGTGCACCAAGACGGGCTTTTACATATATCTAAAATATCGAAACAAAGAATAAAACACCCATCTGAAGTTCTAAGGGTAGGAGATATAATAGATGTAGAGGTTTTGGAGGTCGACAACGGCAAAAAAAGAATTTCTTTATCGCTTAAATAACGCTGACAATTTTTGTAAAAATAATTATGAGGAGGAACTATGAGATTAAAATATAAAATTTTAAAATTATTTATGGTATGTGTAGCAGCGATGGCGATGCTTAACATTGGTACTAAAGCAGTGTATAAAAACAAAAAATTAACGCATAATGCTTTAATTGTGAGACCTAACAAAGTTAAGAAAGTGACTGACTACAAAGATTTAGTTCCTGCGGTGAAAATTACAAGACAAGACATAAAATTCATACCAGCGCCTAAACTTAAAAATCTAAATCATATGGTAAAGATTAAGCGGGAAATGATATTAGCAGACATAGAAAATTATAAAGGGAATTTTAAACGTGCGGAAAGTGATGCATACAAAAAATTTCCGTTAATCGGGGAAGCTAATATACAACAAAGATATGATATATGCTATGTCACATTCGACAGGCTTAAAGAGTTGATATTATCTGTGGTTAGTATAAAGCAAATAAATATATCACCGGTGGTGCTGCTTGATAAGGATTGTGCTTACAAATTTATACAACACAATTTAGCAGATTTTGAGGACGTAGGCGGAAAACAGGGTTGGTTTAATAAAAGATATGGATTTAGTTCTTTAATTTTTTATTATCCATAAAAATTAGCCAAAGCACGGGACTGAGGACTTTTAGTCTGAAAGTGCTTTGGCGATTTTGGATTTTGAAGACATTTAAAGATATAAAATATACATAAAAATTTATTGGTGATTAAGATAAAAGTATTTCAATGTCTGAAGATAAAAAATAGTGTTGACAAGGAAGAAGGAAGTATGATAATATAGAGAAGCCGTTGAAACGGAGAAAAAGGTCAGCGAAAAAAGACGAAAGAAAAGTGAGAAAAAAGATAAAAAAGTAGTTGACAAAGCAAGTAAGCGGTGATATAATAGAGGAGTCGCTTGAAAAGAGGCGACGAGGAAATGGACCTTGAAAATTAAACAGTATCGAGAGAAAAGGACCCGTAATTAAATTGAGAAGTAATAACGGAAGATATACAAAAGCTAGTGTATCGGAGAGCGAAGGAAGCTCTGATTAAGATATAATTAGAGAGTTTGATCCTGGCTCAGGACGAACGCTGGCGGCGTGCCTAACACATGCAAG
>ERZ827156.370-NODE-370-length-66046-cov-13.196754_pt1 | contig 66046 bp, 60 predicted proteins | sample MGYA00519919_ERZ827156 | MGnify/ENA primary metagenome ERZ827156 (study PRJEB31778, sample SAMEA3449269) | human gut metagenome | biome: human gut; feature: human-associated habitat; material: faeces | place: United Kingdom | collected 2010/2012 ... | reverse complement strand
AGGAATCGAACCTACAACTGCCCCTTAGGAGGGGGCTGTTATATCCATTTAACTAAAGAGGCGTTTGAAAACATTAAATAGTATAACACAACTGGGCCGGAAATTCAAGAGAGAAATGAAAATTTGGTTAAGTTGCATAAAATTAACGGGGAATTTTGTATTCAAAGAGGAATACAAAACATCAGCGGGCAAATAATACACACGAAAAGAAGCAAAAAAAATTTTCCGACATCGCAGAAAAATTGATGTTAGGTAAATTAGGCAACCAGATTAAGACCGCATAAACAAAAGAAATTCGGCGCTTTAAGTTTAAGTGGTTACAAATCGTTAACAATTGTGAATAAAACAGAAAGGAAAGATTTATACAAATTGCACATTGACGAAACACCCCCGAAAATGTTATAGTGTAATACAAGGATATCTGTGTCCCGATGCACATTTATGCCTTGTAAAGGTAACTCCCCGACGGAGGACGATATTTCCGGACGGGCGAAACTATTAAGGAGGATTTTTATCATGAAAATCGCAAAGATTCTTTCCGCTGCAGCTGCTGCTGTTGTAGCTGTATCCGCTGTTGCAGTAAGCGCAAGCGCTGATTTCCGCGCAATCACCGATGGTGCACCCTACCTGCTCGCTGACGGCACAGGCAACTATGGCATCTGTGTATATTCCGACGGCGACAACAAGGACGGCGTTCCTGCTATCAACATTGATGGCCTGGATCTCTCCGCTATCACACACGTTGCATTCACATTCGACGTAATCGACGACGCTGACAACCGCGACTGGTGGGACGGCATGGGCGGCGGCGCTATCGTAGTTTCCGCACACTCTGACCTGACCGCTGACGACGCTGACCTGTACAACAAGTACAACTGGGCTTCCGCTGGCGAATTCTGGGGCGTAGTTGATGAGGATCTCGGTCTCGAGACTGCTGACGCTGCTAGGGGCATCGTTTCCACCAAGGTTGGCGACTACACCTACAAGATCGAAGCTGACGTTATCAACCCTGTTGCTAACGGCGACATCGGCACCCTCAAGCTCTACAGAATCTTCATGCAGGCTTGGAGCTTCACAATGTCCGACATCGAAGTTGTAAAGACCGAGCTGTCCGACTCCAACGGCAATGTACTCGCTACATTCGACGCTAAGGGCAACCTGACACTGGGCGGCACTTCTGCTCCCGCTGCTGACGACACTGCAGCTCCCGCTGACGACGCTACAGACGCTACAGGCGCTGATTCCACCACCGCTTCTGACAGCAAGGGCTCTCCTGACACCGGCGTTGAGGGCGTAGCTGCTGTTGCAGGCGTAGCTATCGTAGCTGCAGGCGCTGTTGTTCTCTCCAAGAAGAGAAAGTAATTCAGCCCCGTCAATACATTGACAAAAAAATTCCGGGAGTTTCAAAAATTTTTTGAAAATGCTGAAACTTTTCCGGGATAGTCCGTGACTACCGTAGTGCAATCAGGAAAAATAAAAAAATTCAAAATATTTTGAAACTTTTTCTGGATCCTGGTTGACTACTGTCACGAACGACAAAAACGTTTATTACATCCGAGTGCCCGATAACTCAGAGATGTTATAAAAAACAACATTAGGAGGACTATTATGTTAAGAAGAAGAATTCTTGCTTCTGCTATGGCTTCTGTAATGGCTATCGGCTCTATCGCAGCTGTAGCTAGCGCAGAAGATACCGCAGTAGCTACCGCAAACGTAAAGACACGCGATGATCTCACATCTTATGTAAAGAGCTTTGACAAGTTCCGTGAGAACGAGATCTATGACTACGGCTCTCTCGCAGGTGAGGACTTCCTGGATGCTCTCGAGTATGCAGACAACGTTCTCGCTGACAGCAGCGCTACAACTATCGACTACACTGTAGCATACTCCATGATCGAGTCTGTATACACTGAGCTGCTCAAGCACAAGTATACCGCTGATCAGCTGAAGGACCTCATCAAGAAGTATCAGAAGGATTACGACACCAACAACATCCTGAACGAAGAGCTCGGCGACAACAGATGGAGCCCTGAGTCCTTCTCCACTTTCGAGGCTGCATTCGAGGACGCTGAGGCAGTTGCTTCCTCTTCCGACTCCAGAATCATCACTGATGCTTACGAGGTACTCGAGGATGCACACAGCAAGCTGTCTGCTCTGACCGCTGTTACCAAGAAGGACTTCAGAACCGCTCTGAAGGCTTATGAGACCGCTCTCCAGAAGGAATTCGCTTATGATTCTTGGAGAAGAGGTACCATCAAGAACTCCGGCTGGCAGTTTGATGGTAAGAACTTCGCTTATGGTCTGATCTACAACTACGTTGCTTCTGCTAATGAAACTATCAACGCTAAGTATGAGATCCTCGACCAGATCAAGGAGCTCAACACCACAACACAGACTGATATCGTTGACGCTTACAACGACTGCGTTCTGGCTACATCTGTTCTCAACGGCTTCACCGCTGACGATACCAACAGAGCTACAAAGGCTAACGTTAAGACCCTGATGAACACCTACCACGGCAGACTGGTTTATGATTACAACACCACTGCTGCTGTAGATCTGTACGCAGAGATCGTTAAGAAGGTTGGCAAGACCAATGTTCACAATAAGATCGGCGACAACTACTCTTACACAATCGATAAGAAGAAGGCTGCTCTTGCTTCCACCGATTCCGATATCTGGTATGTAACTGGCAGTGGTAAGCTGAACTCTGCTGAGCTGACTATCAAGTCTGACAAGAAGTTCTACATCGCTCTCGACGCTGACGGATTTGCTCTGGGTGCATCCCTGAGTGACTCCAAGACCGAGACACAGCTCCTCTCTGAAGCTAACAACACCACTTACACTGCTGCTGGCAAGAAGATGTACTACACAACTGAGGCTGGCGTAGTTAAGGATGAAGACGGCAAGGTTGTAAAGACTGTTGACGTTGGTACTCTGGTTCGCGAAGAGGATTGGGGTTATTGCATCGATGGTACATGGGAGACCGTACTGAATGCAGCTGGCAAACCTGTAGCTGTTGAGGCTGCTATGTCCGGCTTCGCAGGTGCAACAAGCTTCAAGCTTGTAAACGCAGGCACAACTGTTGACCTGACCTCTTATGTAGATGTAACTGCTGCTGACCTGGCTGCTAACGAGAAGCCCTCTTCTCTCAACAACCGCGTAGGCAATGGCTACTTCGAGGCTCTTGATGAGACTGAGAACTGGACAGCTCTGAAGGATGTAGCACACGTTAAGTCTGCTACATGGGACGCTGACGGCGAGATCATCAACTCCTCTGGCGACACTGTACGCACCTATGTAACTCTCGACAACGCATTCAAGGTTGCTGAAAGCTACCTCGACGCTAAGACCGATGACGATTACGCTGCTTCCGGCATCATCGTTGCTGGCAACGACAAGACTCTGGCTCTCGATACTATCAGCGCTCTGGACAACAAGACCCTGAAGGGTTCTTCCACTGAGTGGACACTGGTTTACAGAAACCTGAAGTACGCTCTGTCTGATAAGTACGATTCTTCTACATGCAACCACACCAAGAAGAATGTTGAGGAGCTGATCGAAAAGGCATACGACCTGGCTGAAAAGACCGGTGACGCTGCTCTGTTCGAATACAACCACAACCAGCTGGTTGACGCTCGTCAGGATGCTCTTGACTGGGTAAAGGCTGCTAACAAGATCAAGACCTACAAGGACAACGTAACTTACGTTGAGGTTGGTTCTAGCAGTTTCATTGCTGATACAGTATATCACACTCTCGAGGGTTACTACAATACTCTCAATGCTGAGTATGCAAACTTCAAGTACAGCTTCGGTGAGATCTATGATTACATCAACGAAGTTAAGACCATGATCGACGACGGTAAGCTGACAGCTACCGACGCTCTGGTTAAGAAGCTCGCTGACGCTTCCTACTATCTCTCCACTGTTGAGAGCCTGGTAGTTGCTGATTCCACAGCTCAGTATGGCACATACTCTTCTGAGTACGAATTCAATGACAACGATGCGTTCACTTCTGATCGTATGTTCCAGGAATTCAACCGCGTATTCACCTATGCTGATAACAACCCCGACGGTTATGTATTCCAGTACAAGGCTAATGAATGGCTGAAGGTTAAGGGCGTTAAGGATTACTCCGGTAACCCCAACGTTAACTACTCTCACTTCCAGCTGAAGACCGCTTACGAGGATCTGATCCTTGAGGTTAAGGCACAGCTCGAGCCTGATGTAAAGCTTGGCGATGTAAACAAGGACGGCAAGGTTGACGCTCTTGACGCAGCTAAGATCCTCATCGCAATCGCTGCTAACGAGACAATCGACGTTAAGGTTGGCGACTACAACGCTGATGGCGCTGTAAACGCACTTGATGCTGCTAAGATCCTGCAGGACGTTGCTGCTGGTGTCCTGAAGTAATTCAGTAAAACCCAGAATTCCTGTTTAGTTAATTTGTTCCTCCCGGGGCGCAAGCCCCGAGACGGAACTTATTAAATAAGCTATAAAATAATATGGAGGAAAACTATATGAAGAAGATTTTATCTCTTGGCGCTGCTGCTGCAGTTCTGTCCCTGACAGCTGCTGTTGCATCCGCTGCTGTTGCTCCCGCATTCTCCACCGATGCTCCTGTAGCTGGTGAGACTGTAACTGTTGAGATCACTGCTAACGGCATGACTCAGCCTGCAACTACTTTCACTGTAAAGGCATCTGAGAACCTGACACTGGTTGATTCCAAGACCTACTCTGATTCCGCAGTATTCAACAAAGACACCATGATTTATGCTTGGGCTGGTATCAATGCTCCTGCTGACGGCACAGCTCTCCTGACCCTGACCTACACTGTTAACGCAGCTGCTGACGAGCAGATCTCCGTATCTCTGGTTCCTGCTGACAACATGCTCGACATCAGCGCTGACGCTGTTACTGCAACTGTAGTAGCTAAGACAGACGATGTAAACGACCCCACTGTTGACACTGTTGACACTGTTGATACCGTTGACACTACTGATGAGGGCGGTCTGACAACTGTTGATACAGCTGACACTGCTGATACAGCTGACACTGCTGATGCAGGCAAGGATGACAACAAGGGCGACAACAAGGGCAACCCTGACACTGGCGTAGCTCTGGCTGTAGTTCCTGCTGTTCTGGCTGGCGCTGCAATCGTAGTTGCTAAGAAGAGAAAGTAATTAGCAAATGCTGATCACTTCTAGTCTTCTGACTTAAACATTGAGCCCACTCCGAAAGGGGTGGGCTTTTTGCGTTATGTGGATTTTTGTATTAATACGCCCTTTCATAGGACATTTGTTCGATTTGTGAATTATAAAGCAGTCGAAATATGAAGTTCGGCTGGCTTTATAGTGGAATTATATGGGTGGTTTATTTTAATAAAGTTTCGCAAGAGATTTTGTGCACTATGACGAACGAATTGATTGTGACGTGCAATCATCTGAAAATTACTTAATTCTAAAGTAACAAATTAAATAGCGTTAACAAGATATTGATTGAAATAAGAGAAAAAAGCAAACAGAGCCCAATATATAGAATGGAAAGATTTTGATGCTAAGGGTTCAGATCTGAAACGGTTGACATTCGCAATTTATATAAAGTGACTAAAAAAATTCAAATCTTATTGACATTGACGGTTGAATTTGATATAATTAATAGGGTATTTATGATGGCAGTGTTATAGAAAAGTGTAAATTTCGTCGAATTCACACAGACATGAGGGGAAGATATGAAACATATTATTGACGCCAGAAACGTTTGTAGGGATTTTCAAATCGGGGACGGAAGCACGGTTCATGCACTGAAGGGGATAAACCTGCAGATCGAGCCGAATCGCCTTTCCGTACTGAGAGGAAGATCCGGTTCCGGCAAAACTACTCTTATAAACATTCTGGGCGCCCTGGACAGACCCACTTCCGGTGAGGTGCTGTTTCTGGATAACGACATCACAAAGCTTGCGGACAAGGATCGGGATAAGCTCCGCAGAATTGATATGGCGTTCGTGTTCCAGTCGGTTGCGCTGATCTCAACGATGACCGCGTTCGAGAACGTAGAATTCGCGCTGAGGCTGACAAATCTCCCGTACAAGGAGAGAGTCGAGCGTGCAAAACAGAGCCTGGTTCAGGTCGGGCTGGAAAAAAGAATGAACCACCGTCCGGGCGAAATGTCCGGCGGCGAGCAGCAGAGAGTAGCTATCGCACGTGCGATCTCGCATTCCCCGAAAATCATTTTCGCTGATGAACCTACCGCAGAACTGGACTCACCGACCGCAATGGCAGTGATGAAGCTGTTTCAGGACATAGTTCATCAGAACGACCTTACCATAGTGATGACTACGCATGACACGGCGATGATGGAAATGGCTGATATCGTTTACACGCTGGAGGACGGCGTGATTTCCGACGTTATGGACAATTCCGCAAAAATGCCGGGGGAGGGCGCCGATGCCTAAAAAGGTGATGCTTGCGCCTCCTGAAAACATCATGGTGCAGGCAGAAAATCTAGTAAAGATCTACAAATCCAAAGACGTTGAAGTAATGGCGCTGCAGGGACTTGACCTCACGGTCGAGCGCGGCGAGCTGATGGGTCTGATAGGTTCCAGCGGAAGCGGCAAATCCACGCTGCTCAACATGCTGGGCGGACTTGACCGGCCGTCGGCTGGCAGTCTTTACGTAGACGGCGTGGACCTGCTGAAGTTCACGGAAAAGGATTTCATAGAGTACAAGCGGAAAACGGTCGGTTTCGTGTGGCAGAACAACGCCCGTAACCTCATACCGTACCTCACCGCAAAGCAGAACGTTGAGATGCCGATGCTTCTTTCCGGGTATTCCGGCAGGGCGCAGAGGGCGAACGAACTGCTCGACATGGTGGGGCTTTCCCACAGAAAGAACAGCAGGCTGGACCAGATGTCCGGAGGCGAACAGCAGAGGGTAGCGATAGCCATAGCGCTTGCGAATAACCCCAAACTACTGCTTGCCGACGAACCGACCGGTTCGGTGGACACTGCAACATCAAAGCTTATTTTGGACGTGTTCAGGGAACTGAACCGCGCCATGGGCGTTACCATAATAATAGTAACGCATGATACAAAATTGTCGGCGCAGATAGACCGCGTAGTCGCCATCAGAGATGGCAAGACTTCTACGGAACTTGTGCGCAGAACGGGCACGCTGAGGTCGTTTGGCGAACTTTCGGAAGAGCAGTCATCCCATGAGGAGCTGACGGTTCTCGACCGCGCCGGAAGACTGCAGATACCCAAGGAGTACCTTGAAGAACTCGGGCTGAAGGGCGGCGACAAGGTCCGCGTGGAACTCGAGGAGGGCAGGATCTCCATTTACCCGCGTGGGTACACAAAGTAAACGATCGGGAGGGAGAACCCGATTTGCTGCAAAGCATTTTTAGGAAAGGTGGATTACACTGTGGCAAAAGAGCGAAACATGAAGCTGAAAAGGGCCGCGTCACTGTTCATGTCGGCAGTGATGGCAGCTACACTGGTTCAGGTTCAGCTGGCGCCGGGTGCTTCTGCGGAAGACGCGTTTGAAACCGCGACGGACGTAGACAGCCTCAGCATAGTCAGCAACAAGGGTACGTACAGAAAATACATAGTTAAGTATTCTGACGCTGCCAAGCCGATGGAAGAGATAAACGTTGACATCACCGATTTCGAACAGAGCGATGGTGCCGATGTTGCTCTCGAAAGCTATGAGGGAGAGGACAACTGCGTTGCCTGGGTGGACTGCGAAGGCACCCTTACCTGGAAGTTCGACGTAAAGACTGCCGGACTTTACAACATGGCAATGTTCTATCACCCTATCACAGCAAGCAACACTACTATTGAAGTTGAGATGAAGATCGACGGCGAGCACCCCTTTGACGAGGTAAAGCTTGTCGAGCTCGACAGATACTGGCAGAACGAGACCGCGATCACACGCGATTCCAGGGACAATGACCAGCGACCCAAGCAGGTGCAGTACAACACCTGGGTGAACTATCCTATCAAGGATAAGGACGGTCTTATCAACACGCCCTACTTCTTCTACCTTTCCGAGGGAACTCATGAGATCTCCCTCACAGGCATAAAGACCAATCTGTACATCAAGGGTATGCGCTTCTACAATACTGAAGAGCTTCCCTCTTATGCAGACATTGCCCCCACACAGGATCAGATAAACGCAACCCCCAGCGTTGGCGAGAATGGCGGCTTTATCCAGGGTGAAACTCCGGATTACACCACATCTTCCACGCTGTATCCTACATACGACAGAACGGACGTGTCCGTTTACCCCTGCGACCCGGTAAAGAAGCGCTATAACACTATCGGCGCTGACACCTGGGATCAGGCATGCCAGATGGTCGCATGGAAGGTCGAGGTTCCCGAGGACGGATACTATAAGATCCGTCTGAGAGCACGCCAGAGCACGATGCGCGGCTTCTTCTCCAACCGTCGCGTCTACATCAACGGCGAGGTTCCCTGCAAGGAACTTGACGACGTCAAGATACAGTATGACCCCAACTGGCAGACTGTTGACCTCACCGACAACGACGGCAACCTTATCTACGTAAAGCTCAACAAGGGCTGGAACGAGATAATGCTCGAGGCAATTCCCGGCGACATCGGCGCAGTTATGGAGCGTCTGGACGACCTCATCTTCGAGCTGAACTACTACTACAGACGTATACTCATGATCACGGGTCCCAGCCCTGATGAGTACAACGACTACTACCTCGAGGACCAGATTGAAGGCCTGTTCGACTTCTTCCAGAGAGCTATCGACACTCTCTATAGCGAGAAGGCAGGTATCGAGGAACTGACCGGCGCTGGTTCTGAGGCTTCTACGCTGCAGACCATGGCAGTCATTCTCCAGATGGCAGTTGACCACCCTGAGGATCTGCCGCAGATGCTGTCCTCCATCAAGGATCAGATCTCCGCAGTTTCCGCATGGATGAGAGACTACCGCGATCAGCCCCTTGAGATCGACTACATCGAAGTTAAGGCTGGCTGCGATGAATTCCGCAAGAGCGGCGTTAACTTCTTCCAGTCCTTGGCGTTCGGTTTCAAGGCATTCATCGGTTCCTTCTTTGAGGACTACACCACCGTGTCTGACTCCACAGGCGCTGAAAAGACGCTGAACGTCTGGGTTTCCCTCGGCCGTGACCAGGCAACCGTTGTAAACGAACTGGTAAGCTCCGAGTACAACCCCACTCATGATACTAAGGTAAATATCTCCCTGGTACAGGGTGCCGTTCTTGAGGCTACCCTCGCGGGCAAGGGCCCTGAGGTCGCACTGTTCATCGGCGGCGACTTCCCCGTAGTCTGCGCTTCCAGAGGACTTCTCGTAAACCTCAAGGAACAGCCGGGTTATAATTCTGTTGTAAGCAGATTTACCCCCGATGTTACCACGCTTTACGAATTCAACGGCGGCGTTTACGGCCTGCCGCTGACTGAGAGCTTCCCGATGCTGTTCTACAGAACGGACGTACTCGAGGAACTCGGTTACAAAACGCCTCCCACAACATGGACAGAACTTATCAACATGCTGCCTGATATCCAGAGAAAGTACCTTGAGGTAGGTCTTATCCTTCCTTCCAACATCTCTTCTCAGGTATTCGACGCAGGTAACACGTTCGTTCTGCTGATGCTCCAGACCGGTCAGGACTTCTACAAGTTCGACGAGGCAAGCGGTCAGTACATTTCTACCACATTCGACACAGAAGCGGCAGTAAATGCATTCACACAGTGGACTGACTTCTACACCATCTACGACTTCGACCAGACATACGACGCATTCACCCGTTTCAGAACCGGTGAGATGCCGATACTGCTCCAGAACTACACATTCTACAACCAGCTGAATGTTGCAGCTCCTGAGATCAAGGGTCTGTGGTCGTTCACACACATTCCCGGTTCTTACGTATACAACGAGGACGGGACAAAACAGACAAACGCTGACGGCTCCTACAAGATCAACTATACAGCAAACTCCGGCTCTTCAGGCGCAGTTATCTTCACAAGCTGCAAGGACGTAGACGCTGCATGGAACTTCATCGACTGGTTCACCACCACCGATGTACAGGTCGAGTATGGTACTACTATCGAGGCTATCATGGGTCCGATGGGTCGTTACGACACCGCGAACGTCGAGGCTCTCAGCAAGCTCAGCTGGTCCACAACCGAGCACGAGAAGATCGCCGATCAGATGTCGAACCTGAAGGAAGTACCGATCATTCCGGCTTCCTATGCCGTTACAAGAAACGTTTACAACGCATTCAGAGCGGTAGTAAACAACCAGAAGAACCCCAGATATCAGCTCAGCTCCTACAACAGAGACATCAACTCTGAGATCGTAAGAAAGCTGAAGGATCTCGGCTATTACAATGGTTGATCGCTGACTCCTCCCCTCCGGTGCGCCGGGGGGAAGGAAAGCATACCAATACAAAAATAGGAGGAATCAGCTTGTTCGGTAAAGAAAAATCGCAGTATATCGAGGACAATAAGTTCAGATATACCATGCGTGAGATGAAGAAGAACGGCAGCGCGTACATACTCGCTCTCCCGTACTTCCTTTTGTTCCTGATATTTACGGGCATTCCGGTTGTTATTTCTCTCCCTGTAGGCTTCACGAACTTCAACATGGTTCAGTTCCCTCAGTGGGTAGGTCTCAGCAACTTCTATACCCTGTTCCTTCAGGACGACGTATTCCTGATCGCAATCCAGAATACTCTGGTGTTTGCGATAATCACAGGCCCTGTCAGCTACATCATGTGCTTCCTGCTGGCTTGGCTCATCAATGAGATGCCCGGTCCGCTCAAGACTGTATTTACATACATCTTCTACGCTCCGACCCTTGCTGGTAACATCTACGCAACATGGCAGCTCATCTTCTCCGGCGATACCTACGGCTTCCTTAACTCCACTCTCATGAGCCTTGGTCTTATCAACGGCGCTCAGCAGTGGCTGACCGACTCCAGATACATCCTGATGTGCGTTATCATCGTACAGATGTGGATGTCCCTTGGTGCAGGCTTCCTTTCACTGCGTGCAGGCTTCCAGGGCATCGACAAGTCCGGTTACGAGGCAGGCGCTATCGAGGGTATCAAGAACCGCTTCCAGGAACTGCTCTACATCACTATCCCGGCTATGGGTCCGCAGCTCCTGTTCGCAGCCGTAATGCAGATCACATCTTCCTTCACCGCTGGTGATATCGGTAGATTCCTGACAGCATTCCCGTCCACGGACTACGCAGCGCACACCATCATGACGCACGCATTCGACTACGGTTCCGTTCGTTATGAGATGGGTTACGCCTGCGCGATATGCTTCATACTCTTCATAGTCATGATCGTTGTTAACAACGTTATCCGGAAGGCTATGGCTGGTATTCTGGATACATAAGGAGGACGGAAGATGCGCATTATCAAGAAAAGAAAAAAATGGGGAGGTTCCCGTGGCGGCGATATAGCGATCTTTATACTGCTCGTTCTTATCGGTCTGTTCATGATCTTCCCGATATATCTCTCAGTCATTCAGTCGATCAAGCCTTCTGAGGAACTGTTCGTGTTCCCTCCGAAGCTTTATGTACAGCGTCCGACCTCGCAGAACTTTGAGGATATGCTCAAGGTCGCAGGCAGCCTGGACGTTCCGTTCTCAAGATACGTTTTCAACTCGGTATTCGTATCTGTTGTCGTTACCGTGGCGCAGCTGTTCCTTTCCTCCTCTGCGGCCTATGTGCTCGCAAAGGTAAAGGCCCCCGGCGTCAAGGCAATGAACAAGGTCATCGAGATCGCGCTGCTGTTCACCTCTTCTGTTACTTACATCGTACAGTACATCGTAATGGCAACCCTCGGCATGATCGATACCTACTGGGCGATCACGCTCCCGTATATCGCAACGCCAATGGGTCTGTTCCTTATGAAACAGTTCATGGGTCAGATACCAGAGAGTATGATCGAAGCTGCAAAGCTCGACGGCGCAAGCCATTTGAGAGTTTGCTGGCAGATAGTTATGCCGAACGTAAAGCCTGCATGGCTCACCCTGATGATCTTCGCATTCCAGGGCGCATGGCAGATCACAGGTTATCTGTTCGTGTACAGCGAGCAGCTGAAGCCTATCCCTATCGTAATGCAGCAGATAGCAGCGGCAGGTATAGCCCGTACGGGCGTGGCGTCAGCGACAGTCGTCGTACTGATGCTGCCTCCAATGATATTGTTCCTTATCCTGCAGAGTAACGTCGTTGAGACGATGGCTCATTCAGGTCTGAAGGACTAAGCCGCAGTACGCCGGGTCTACCCGGGAGCTATTCTATTTACGAAAGGATGATTTTGAGTGCCATCAATCAAGCGCATGGCAGCTAGGGTCTCTGCGGCAGTTATGGCTGCGGCAACACTCATGACCAGCGTTGCTTATGCAGATGAGCCTTATACCGGATACAACTACGACTGGTGGGGCGACCCCGTTCCTTCTCAGAACGGATATGTCGTTGACCAGATCTATACCGGAAACGACATGGGCGCTGGTTCCCTCACGGAGCCCAGCGACATGTTCTTCTCGGATAACAACGACCTGTTCATAGCCGATACTTCCTACAAGGCAGAGGGTGCCACTGATACCATGAAGGGAAGGATCGTCGTAACAGACAGCGATTTCAACCTCAAGTACACTGTTGAATCCCTGGATTTCTCAGCAGTGGAGGAATGGTACAGCCTGAACGAGTCCGAACTCAAGGCAGGCAACATCACGCAGGCTGATTTAGACAAGTTCACGAACCCCTATTTCAACGGTCCGACCGGCGTCTATGTAGACATCGACGAGGGCAAGGAGACAATCTACGTTGCTGATAACGCAAACGACCGTGTGGTACAGTTCACAGTCGATGAGATCGGCAGCGACGAGCACAAGCTTGCAGTCGGCAAGGTGGAGATGGTGTTCACCAGACCGAAGAGCAACATGTATGATTCTTCGATAACATTCAACCCTGACAAGGTGCTGGTAGACGCTGCCAAGAACGTGTACATCTGCATCAAGTCCATCACAAAGGGTGCGGTGGTATTCTCCAAGGAAGGCGACTTCAACGGCTATTTCGGCGCCAACCGAGTTGAGGCCACCGGCGAAGTTCTGATGAACGCTTTCTGGAAGCTGATATTCAACCGTGAGCAGGCAAAGCGCATGAGAAGAAGCGTCCCGGTCGAGATCTCCAACTTCGACATCGACGAGGACAACTTCATCTACACGGTAACTGAGTCCAAGACCGTTACCACCGACGTGCTGAAGAAGCTGAACTCCGCAGGTACCAACATCTTCACGAACCTCGGTTATTCGGATTACACCTTCGGCGACGCGCTCACAAAGTACTACAGAAACAAGACATACACCTCTCAGATCACCGACGTTGATATCGGTGAAAACGGAGTCATCAACCTGCTTGATGTCGCTACTGGACGTGTGTTCCAGTACGACGACGAGTGCCAGCTGCTGTTCATTTTCGGCGGCATCGGCCAGCAGAAGGGTACATTCACCACACCGAACGCTGTTGAGAGCCTTGGCGACAAGATATACGTTCTCGATGGCCGTAAGGCGAGCGTAACGGTATTCAAGCAGACAGAGTTCGGTGCGATAGTACACAACGCTATCACGCTGTTCAACAAAGGTAAGTACGAAGAAGCGCGCCAGCCGTGGGAAGAAGCTATCAGACGCGACAGTAACTACTGGCTCGCATACATCGGTCTTGGTAACGCTTATCTGAACGAGGGCGATTACGATACCGCGATGAAGTACTTCTACTACAATTCGAAGTCCGGCTACAACGATGCGTTCAAGAGCTGGAGAATGAACTTCATCAGAGATAACTTCACGCTGTTCGCTGTGATCATCATCGTCCTGCTGATCGCGATCTACGTATTCTCCTCCTGGAAGAACAAGAGAAGACTCAAGAAGCGCGCCGAGCAGGAACGAATATTCAAGGAAAAGAATAAAGGAAAGGAGGACGTCTGATTTATGAGATTTGATCTTGATATGCCGGCTTGGAAATGGCCGTTCTACATTATGCGTCACCCTTTCGAAGGCTTTGAGGACCTCAGATGGAAGAAAGCCTACAACATGAAGGTCGCACTGGTCATCGTTGCGCTGCTGTTTATCGTCAGCGTGTGCAGCGAGCTCATGACAGGCTTCCTGTTCAACACAAGCCACGTGAAGATATTCAACATCGTTCCGATAATCATCAGAACGGTCGTTATCTTCTTCACATGGGTAATCGGCAACTGGGCTCTGTGCACACTGTTCGACGGTGAAGGTACAATGAAGAACATCTGCGTTAACACCGCTTATGCTCTGGTTCCTTACATCATCGGTCAGGTCATCAACATAATCCTGTCCAACTGCCTGCTCAGAACTGAGTCCGCATTCATCACATTCGTTTCCTATGTTACGATACTGTGGACAGTCGTCCTGCTGATATCCGGCATGAAGACAGTTCACCAGTATTCGATACCGAAGACCCTGCTGTTCATGCTGATAACCATTCTCGCAATGGTAGTTATCCTGATACTCCTCGTTCTTCTGGTATCCCTGTTCCAGCAGGTTTATATATTTGTTTACTCGATATATACCGAGCTGCTTTACAGAAACGCAAACCTGGAACCGACAGCGCTTGTATTCATCTTTATCGGCGTGATCGTGGCTGTTATCGCCGTCATTGCTGTTGCTTACACAGCTTATGAGAAGCACCAGATCGCTAAAGAACGCAAGAAGCTTAATTCCTGATCAGAAGCATTTAAACAGCCGTTCCGCTCCCGCGGGCAGCGGACGGCGCAAATATTGAAAATGGTGGTGTAATAATGCTACAAATCCGCAAGAAAATACTTGTCGGTGTGCTGTGCGCAGGCATGGTGCTTTCGGCAAGCCAGAGCGTTGCATGGTCTGAGAATACAAGCATGACAGCGGAAGCAGGTACTGGTGAGGCCGGCAGCACCGAGGCAACTGAAGAAGCCGAGGGCACCGGTGAGGTAGAAGGCTCCGACTCCTCCGGCAATGAGGAGGAAAAGGCACCGATCAATGAAGAAGACGTTCTCGCACAGTGCGAGGTTGCCGCTTCCAACGATCAGTTCGAACTGCTTGTAAACACTGAAACCGGTCTGTTTGCATTCCGCACGACAGACAAACAGCACATCTGGTGGAGCAATCCCTATAATGCAGACGACGACCCCAAGGCTAACAAATCCAAGAAATCGGACCTGAAGTCTTCCCTGGTCATCAATGCTGTCAAGGTAACTGACACGGATTCTCCTTCCACACCGCTGCGTTCCTTCGCAGACGGCGATGTTACCGTAACAATGGTCGAGAACGGCTTCCGTGCTGAGTATGAATTCAAGACCGAGGGCATCAAGATTCCCTATTACGTTACACTGAACGGCGACCACATCGAGGCGTCCATCGCAGTTGACGAGATCTTTGAGATAGAGCTCGACGCCCCCGAGAACATAGTAGAGGGCACGCGTTCCATCGTTGATGTGAACCTGCTGCAGGATCTCGGCGCCGCAAGCACTTCCGAGAACGGATACATCATCACACCGGACGGTTCCGGAGCGGTGATCAACTTCAACAACGGCAAGAGCAACACCAACGCTTACACCCAGAGGATCTACGGCAGGGATCTCGCAAAGAGCCAGGATATGGCTCCTGCCAAGACCGAGCAGGCTTACCTGCCTGTTATGGGTATCGTAAGAGAGAACAACGCTCTGCTGGAGGTCGTAACTGAGGGCGCAGCCTATGCGACCGCAAACGCGACTGTATCCGGTCAGAAGTCCACAAGCTACAACTCCGCATGGTTCAACTTCCAGATGAGAGCGACCGACACCTACTACATGGGTGGAACGAACGCACAGCCGCTGAACGCTTATCAGGAGAAAAGAATTCCTGAGAACCGCCTGACAGTAAGCTATTATCCTATCATCAAGGATAACGTAAGCTACGTTGACGTTGCAAAGCGCTATCAGCAGTACCTGATCGAAGAAAAGGGGCTCACCAGGAACGACAAGGAAGAAGCTCCGCTTTACCTCGACGTTTACGGCGGCACCGTCAAGGAGCAATCTATCCTTGGTTTCCCTGTAAACCTCGAAACAGCAGCTACGACCTACGAGCAGGCCAAGGAGATACTCCAGGAGCTGAACAATAACGGCGTAACGAAGATAATCCTCAGCTATGAGGACTTCAACGGCGCCGGCATCACAAGCAGGATCTCCAATTCCGTTGACTATTCCGGCACGCTCGGCGGCAAGAACAAGTTCAAGGAACTCAAGAGCTACTGCGAAGCGAACGGCATTCTCCTCGCCCCCAGCGTTGACATGATGAACTACGAGCGCAGCGGCAACGGCTACACCAAGACCGGTGCTTCCGCGATAGCAGTTACAAAGGCTTACGCGACACAGGGCGTTTACGAACTGGCGTTCGGTACTCCCCACGACACAAGAAACAGCTGGTACATTCTTTCTCCCGCATACTTCCAGAAAGTTTACGGCGAGGTGATCTCCAGCTATACCAAGGAGGGCATGCAGGCTATTTCCGTTGCAGGTGGTACTTCCATGCTGTACAGCGATTTCACTGCAAACTCTTCCAGGAACACTTCCCGTCAGCAGGCGATAAACAACCTTATCGCAGGCTATGAGATGATCAACCAGAGCAGCCTCACATTCGTTGCTGGCGCGGCAAATGACTACGCTCTGCCGTACGTTGATTACCTCAAGGACGTTCCCCTCTACAGCAGCAACTTCGACGTGTTCGACTACGATATCCCGTTCTATGAGCTGGTTATCCACGGTTACGTTCCCTACACGACAAAGGCTAAGAACGCAAGCTCCAGTGCAGACGAGCTGTTCGTTTACTCCGTTGTCACCGGTACTCCCCTCCACTATGAGGTAATGTATCAGGATCCCAACGAGTTCACCGACTGCTCTTACGACGAGCTGTTCTACACCTATTACAGTGGCTGGGTCGAGGATATCTGCGCAGAATATAAGTTCATGCAGCAGTATGTGCTTCCTCTCACCGATGAAACGATCGAGGACTTCCAGTGTATCGACAGATACAACTACAAGTCCACCTTCTCCGACGGAACAGTCGTTGAAGCAGACCTGCAGAACCTCAAGATCGTCATCAACGGCACCGAGGTAAAGCTTTCTGATTTTGAAACGAAAGGAGCGACAACTGACTGATGAATGATGAACTTGAATTCGGCACTGAGTCCAGCACCAATACCCCCGAAACAGCAGTCGATCTGAACAAGCAGACAGAGTCAGTGCCCGAAGCACCCGTGCAGAGGGTGTCAGCTCACAACACTGCCGCAGCGGCAGCGCTCAACGCAGCCAATGAAGAGGTCGATATCCGCCGCAAGGACGGAGAAAAGGCTCAGATAAAGATCAAGACCACCAAGATCCCCTACGAAAAGAAGAAGGGACTTTACGGTTACGGCTTTATCGCACTGTGGTTCATCGGAACCCTGTGGCTGTTCATTATCCCCGTACTCACCTCTCTGTGGTATTCGCTCTGCGACACCAAGCTGCTCGCAAAGGCTGACGCGCTTGAGATGGGTATGACTTCCGCCGGTATCTATACCGAGTGGAACGGTTTCAAGAACTTCGTCAACGCGTTCACCGTTGATACGGAGTTCCTCCCCAAGCTGGGTTCCTCGCTGGGTGAGATACTCCCGAACACGCTGGTCATCATGATATTCTCGCTGTTCATCGCGGTTATCCTTAACCAGAAGTTCAGGGGCAGAACGCTCGCCCGTGCGATATTCTTCCTGCCGGTTCTTATCGCTACTGGTCCTGTTATCAGCGTTATCAACGGTGATATGACCTCTCAGGGTATTTCCGACGCTTCCCAGTTCAGCACACTGTTCAAGACAGACCTTGTAACGGAACTGATGGAGTTCATCGGTATCTACAACATCAACCAGACATTCACGGACGTCATCAAGAACATCACGTCAGATGTCCTGAACCTGGTATGGAACTCCGGTATCCAGATACTGATATTCCTTTCCGCTTTACAGACCATTCCTCCGTCAGCAAAGGAGGCTGCAAGCATCGAGGGTGCTACGGCGTGGGAGTTCTTCTGGAAGATAACCTTCCCGTACATCTCACCGATGATCCTTTCGAACCTGGTTTACACCGTTATCGACGCGTTCGTATCCACCGATAACGAGGTAATGAAGTACGTTCTCAAGCAGTCCGGCAACTGGGAATACGGTTACGCGGCTGCGCTTGCGTGGATCTACTTTGCGATAGTAGGTGCGTGTCTGGGTCTTATCTGCGTGATAATCAACAGATTCGTATACTACGAGAATGATTAAGGAGGTCAGAGAAGTGACAGAAAAAGAATTCGATATCAATAATGTTGCTGATCAGCCTGCTGAAAATGTAACAGAAACTGCTGAACCCACAGCAGAAGCCATCGCAGAGACAATCGCGGATATCAACACGGGGTCTGCAGCAGTCGCTGCGGCTCCTGCGAAGGCTGCAAAGCCGAAGAAGTCCAAGAAGGACGATTATCGCGTAAGCAACTTCGACATCATCAAGAATTTCCACAGATACACCGCAAAGGAGAAGAAGCATTACAGATACATCTTCTGGCACAGAATTGCCGGTTATGTATGGCCGTTCTTCCGCGCAGTTATCATCTTCGGTCTTTCCTTCGTTATCCTCTATCCTATCCTCTACATGATCTCCACATCGATCAGACCGCAGTCTGAGATGAACGACCCGTCCATCATGTGGATCCCCAAGACGATCCGCATGGAGAACTTCGTTGAGGTATGGAAGGCAATGAACTACCCCGGGACCCTCTGGACAACGCTTGTACTTAACATCGTGTCCTCGATTCTGCAGGTAGGTACATGCGCGCTCACCGGTTACGGCTTCGCGAGATTCAAGTTCAAGGGCAAGAACTTCTTCTTTGCACTTGTTCTGTTACAGATTATCGTGCCGGTACAGATCATACTTATCCCGCAGTACTCACAGTTCAGATATTTCGATATCTTCGGACTGTTCAACGCACTGATGGGCGACTCCATCAACCTGGTAGGCACAAACTTCTCGATGTATATTCCGGCGCTTATGTGTAACGGTATCCGAGCTGGTCTGTTCATCTACCTGTTCAGACAGTTCTTCCGCGGACTGCCCAAGGAACTGGAGGACGCTGCTTACCTTGACGGCTGCGGTCCGTTCAAGACGTTCATCAGCGTTATGATCCCGAATGCTGCAAGCTCATTCCTGACAGTATTTATCTTCTCCATCGTTTGGTACTGGAACGACTACTATGTATCCTCCATGTACTTTAACGACCCGAACACCATCGCGCTGAAGGTAAACAACATCGCGAACATCATCTCGATGTACCTTGATAACAAGGTTGGTCTGGCAACGGACTATGTTGTTTGGATGGAAGCAGCCTGCCTGCTTGCGATCGCACCTATCGTCATCATGTACATCTTCTTACAGAAGTACTTCACCGAGGGTATCGCGAGAGCCGGTCTTGCAAACTAATTAAAACCGGAATACAGCCCCGAGAATTCCCGGGGCTGTTTCTGTGATTTAAGGAGAACCAATGAGATTTGTGGAGATATACACCGACGGCGCCTGCAGCGGAAATCCGGGGCCGGGCGGCTGGGGCGCGATACTGCGCTGCGACGGAAAGGAAAAGGAGATGTCCGGTGGGGAAGCCCACACGACAAACAACCGCATGGAGCTTTCCGGAGTTATAATGGCGCTTTCGGCGCTGAAGTACCCGTGCAAGGTGAAGCTGACAACCGACAGCAAATACGTTGTTGACGGCGTAACCAAGGGCTGGGCGCAGAGCTGGCGCAAAAAAGGCTGGAAGAAATCCGACGGAAAGCCCGCGCTTAACCCCGACCTCTGGGGGCAGCTGCTAGATCTGCTGGCAGTGCACGATGTGGAATTCTGCTGGATAAAGGGCCACGCAGGTCACGAGGAAAACGAGCGTTGCGACAGACTCGCAGTGGCGCAGCGGGATATCCATTCCGCGAAATAATATCGATCGGCGCCTTGCAACAGAAGCGCCGATTTTTTCTGCCGACATTACTTCGAGGACAGTTTTGTGCTGTAACAAAATAGAGAGTTTGTGCAAATACTACAAATTATAAGGCTAAGTTTGCCGCAACTAACTCAATTAGTCACAAAAAACTCGTAAATTAGATTTTCTTTACAGAAAAAAGCTTGACAAAACCCAGGGTATGTAGTATTATATAACTTGGTTAGAAAATGCTAACTTTTTTAAAACAGTTAGATTAGCTGAAACTAATATTAGCACGGAGGTACATTCATGATGCCGCTTACACTTGCCACAGTGGGTGAAGAGAACATGATCAAGAAAGTAGGGGGAAATCCCGAAACGCGCAAGTTCCTTGAAAGCCTGGGATTTGTTGCGGGGGGATTCGTTACCATAGTCAGTGAGATATCTGGCAATGTAATTGTCAGGATAAAGGACTCCAGGGTGGCCGTTTCTAAGGAAATGGCAGCCAAGATAATGGTCTGATACAATCAATTTAAAGGAGGAAGGTTCAATGGCAACACTGAAAGAAGCAAAGGTAGGAGAGACAGTCACCGTCAGAAAGCTGAACGGCGAGGGCGCCATCAAGCGCAGGATAATGGATATGGGCATCACCAAGGGCACAGAGATCTATATCCGCAAGGTAGCACCGCTGGGCGATCCAATCGAAGTAACTGTAAGAGGTTACGAGCTTTCACTGCGTAAGGCTGACGCAGAGATGGTAGAGATCTGACCGCTGTTTTTTTGCACAAAAGTTAGATTAGTCTAACAAAGTTAGACAAGTCTATTATAAAGACATTGAGAGGAGAAATGAAATGGACATCAGAATAGCGCTCGCAGGTAATCCTAACTGCGGTAAGACAACGCTCTTCAATGCGCTGACTGGTTCTAACCAGTTTGTCGGCAACTGGCCGGGAGTTACGGTAGAGAAAAAAGAGGGAAAGCTGAAAGGCAGAAAGGACGTTATCATCACCGACCTGCCTGGTATTTATTCACTTTCACCCTACACTCTTGAGGAAGTAGTAGCGAGAAATTACCTTGTTGGCGAGCGTCCTGACGCGATACTCAACATCATCGACGGTACTAACCTCGAGCGTAACCTTTACCTCACCACACAGCTGGTTGAGCTGGGTATCCCGGTTGTAGCTGCAGTCAACATGATGGACGTCGTAAAGAAGAACGGCGACAAGATCAACACCGACCAGCTTTCAAAGGAACTCGGCTGCGAGGTCTGCGAGATATCCGCGCTGAAGGGAACCGGTATCACTGAAGCTGCTGAAAAGGCTATCAGGGCAGCCGAGGCAAAGGAAAAGATGGTGCCGCAGCACACATTCAGCGGCGTTGTAGAGCACGCTATCGCACACATCGAGGAAGCGGCGCTCCATGACCTGCCCGAGGCACAGCAGCGCTGGTACGCGATCAAGATATTCGAGCGCGATGAAAAGGTGCTCGAAATGATCAAGATACCAAAGGAAACGATGGAGCACATCGAGAACGACATCAAGGCTGCTGAAACAGAGCTTGACGACGACGCAGAGTCCATAATCACAAACGAGCGTTACGTTTACATATCCACGATAATCAAGGGCTGCCTGACCAAGAAGAACAAGGGTGGTCTGACGGTTTCCGATAAGATCGATAAGATCGTCACCAACCGCTGGCTGGGTCTGCCGATATTCGCGGTAGTAATGTGGCTGGTTTACTATGTATCCATGGTAACGGTCGGCGCGAATGCCACGGGCTGGGTCAACGACGGAGTGTTCGGCGACGGCTGGTACCTGCTGGGCATCGGCAGAGGCGCATATGACGAGGCTTCCGGTGAATACAGCGACGCTATGAGCGCGCTTGACGCATTCGGCGTTGCGCCTGATACAGAGGCTGAGGATTTTGACGCTGACGCTGCACTTGCGGATATCAACGGCTTCACACCCACCGAGGTTTCCGTTCCCTATGAGGTAGAGGACGAGGAAACGCTGGCTAAGAGCGAGATCACGGTATACGCTTCCGAGATACCTGCAGACGCCGACGAGGACGAGACCCTGGGCACAACATACACAGACGCCGTTGCTTACTTCAACGAGAATGGCTTCGACGAGCCTGACCCTGCTGAGTATGGTCCTTTCGTTCCGTCGCTGCCTGAGCTTATCACAAACGGTCTGGAGTCCATCAACTGCGTTGACTGGCTGCAGGGACTCATCGTTGACGGTATCGTAGCCGGCGTCGGCGCGGTCCTGGGCTTCGTTCCGCAGATGCTGGTACTGTTCATCTTCCTGGCATTCCTGGAAGCCTGCGGTTACATGGCGCGTGTTGCGTTCGTACTTGACCGTGTATTCAGAAAGTTCGGCCTTTCCGGTAAGTCCTTTATCCCGATACTCATCGGTACAGGCTGCGGTATCCCTGGCGTAATGGCTTCGCGTACCATCGAAAACGAGCGCGACCGTCGTATGACAGTAATGACCACTACATTTATCCCCTGCGGTGCAAAGATTCCGTTCATTTCAATGATCGCGGGCGCTATCTTCCACAATTCTCCGTGGGTATCCACCGGCGCTTATTTCATAGGTATTGCAGCGATCATCGTTTCAGGTATCATTCTTAAGAAAACAAAGATGTTCGCAGGCGACCCCGCACCGTTCGTTATGGAGCTCCCTGCTTACCACCTGCCGACAGTCGGCAACGTTCTCCGCTCCATGTGGGAGCGCGGCTGGTCCTTCATCAAGAAAGCCGGCACGATCATCACGCTTTCCACCATCTTCGTATGGTTCACTTCCTACTTCGGCGTTGTAGACGGCGCGTTCCAGATGCTGGACGAGAGCCAGATGGAGTATTCGATACTCGCAACCATAGGCAACGCTATCTGCTGGATATTCGCTCCTCTTGGCTGGGGCAACTGGCAGGCGACCGTTGCAGCTATCACAGGTCTTGTTGCTAAGGAGAACATCGTTGGTACCCTGGGCGTTCTCTACGGCGGCAGCGGTGATGTTTACGGCGCGATGGCTATGGCATTCACGGGCATCAGCGGTATGTCGTTCCTGATATTCAACCTGCTGTGCGCACCCTGCTTCGCTGCGATGGGCGCTATCAAGCGCGAGATGAACAACACAAAGTGGTTCTGGTTCGCTATCGGTTATGAGTGCGGCTTCGCATATGTTATCGCGCTCATCGTAAACCAGCTCGGCAACCTCTTCACCGGCACACTGATGACTGCCGGCAGCGGCGCTGTATGCAACATCATCAGCCTGGTATTTGCTGTGGCTCTTCTGGTCGGACTTGTATACATGCTGTTCAGACCTTATAAGGAAGCAACCAAGCTCACAACGAAAGTCAGCGTAAAGTAAAATATCTGATTTAAGGGCGGTCGGGGGAACCTGACCGCCCTATATCTTTCGGGAGGCGTTCAATATGCTGGAATTTCTGCAGAATAACTGGGGCAGCCTGGTAGTCGGCGCTGTCGTGCTGGCTGTGGTGGTGCTCATAGTGATAAAGCTGGTGCGCGACAAGAAAGCCGGACGTTACACCTGCGGTGGGAACTGCGGTTCCTGCGGGGCGTGCAAGGGCGGCTGTAATGGCTGCAGCACCTGTTCCGCGGAGCATAAGGCTCCCGGGAAGAAATAAGTAGCACTGCGCCTTTCGGCGTGAAGTGCAGCGCCGTAACAAGGAGGACACGATGTTGACATATGCACAGAAAAAATACCTGTTCGCTATCTACAGGCTGGGGCAGACCGGCGGCGTGATAAGTTCGTCTGACGTTTCGCGGCTGGTGGGAGTGAGCAAGGCAAGCACAGTCAAAATGACCCAGCGATTAAGCGACGAGGGGTACATCTTAAAGGAACCCTATGGAAAGATATCCCTGACGGACGCCGGGATAAAAGCTTCTTCTGCGCTGTTCAGCAGCTGCCTCATACTGTGCGACTTCCTGAAGAACAGGGTCGGCATCGACGAAAAGGAAGCCGACGAGGACGCGGTGCGCATAGTAGCGCAGGTTTCCGAGAACACCGTCGATAAGCTGGTCAGATTTGCGTTAGGAGATGCTGTAAATGCCTGAAAATCTGCCAACGATACTCATTATCGTAGTTATTGCCGTTATCTGCGTAATTGCGGTTCTCAGCATGATAAAACGCGGAAAGCAGGGCTGCTGCGGCGCAGGCGGCGGAGATATCAGGGAAAAGATAGTCAAGGACACCGCGAACTTCACGCACAGATACCGCGTGAAGATAGGAGGAATGCACTGCGGCAAGTGCGCGGAGCGTATCGCTGCGGCATTCAACCGGCAGGACGGCGTGTTTGCGGAAGTCAGCTGGAAGGACGGCACTGCTTCCATATGTTCGCAGGAACCGCTTGCTGAACTGGTGATACGCAGCACCATCATGGGGCTGGATTACACGGTAGAGGAAATAACGGGCGAGTAACAAAAACGCAGGACGGATATCGTTTCGTCCTGCGTTTTGTATTATGCTGCGCTTTCTGAGGTACTGTTGCCGCGGAAGAGCAGCGATATGCACCATGCCGCGGAAAGCGCGACGACGATATACACGATACGGCTGAGCACCGCGCCCTGACCGCCGAAAATCCACGCCACCAGGTCAAAACTGAAGATGCCCACAAGCCCCCAGTTAAGTCCGCCGATGATAAGGAGCACCAGCGCAAGCTTATCTATCCACATAGTTGTTCCACCTTTCATTTTTGTGCTGCGGAATATTCCGCTGATGTAATTATGCGGATTTTTCGCGGGAATATGTATATAAGCGATATCTTCTTTACAAAGTTGTTTTTTTGTGGTAGAATAAAAGTATGATTTTCATCAGGAACACGCTGAATAAAGTGGAGCGTAACAAAATCAAACGTGTGGATGCGCTCGTTTGAACGGTCGATTTTGTTTTATTCAGCGATTTCTTAAAAATATCCATTCATCGGAGGAAATATGCTCATTTTTATCTGCGACGATTCCAGGGCTGACCAGCTGCGGCTGGTTAAGAACATCAACAGCTATGCCAGGGAGATACACGCGTCAGTAACGGTGCAGCTTTTCGACAGCGCCGACGCCATGCTGTCTGATTTCAGGAGCCGACCTGACAAGCCGGAAATAATCTTCCTCGACATATACATGGACGGCACTAACGGCATGGACGCCGCGCATGCGCTTGTGGAATCAGGCGTTGAAAACGGGCTGGTGTTCACCACCTCCTCTGAGGAACACGCGCTGCAGGCTTTCAGCATCGGCGCCGACGGATATCTACACAAGCCGTTCACGCATGAGGAGTTCATCAGGGCGATGAGGCGTTTCAGGCAGCTGTTCGCTGATTCCAGCCGGTATATCACGGCGCAGTTCAACCGTGAGGAGACCCGCGTGTACCTGAGCGGCATTTACTTTGCGGAATCTGCGGGGCATTCCACGGTGTTCTTTACCGACAAGGGGCAGGTGCGGTCATCGGCGCCGCTGAACAGCTTCCTGCCGGAATTTGAGGATCAGCCTGGATTTCTGGTGTGCGGCAGGAGTTACATAGTAAATCTTGATACGGTGGAAAGTTACGACCAGGACAGCGGTGAGATGAAGTTCCCTGACGGAAGCTCGCTTTCGGTGCCGGTAAGAATGCGCCGCGAGGTGCGGCTGAAACTCCGGGACAAGGAGGTCTGAGATGTACGCTGTTTTCTGCGGCGTTCATATCGCCGTGCTGCTGGGAGTTGCCGCGCTGTTCATAATGTGTATCCGCAAGACTTCCTCGCCGTCAAAGCTGTCGTTTATGCTTATGTGCTTTTCGCTTTTCATTCTTGTTCTCGGAATGTACCTTGAAATGGTGGATTGCAGCACCACGCAGGAAGCGATAATGGCGCTCAAGATGCAGTACGTGGCGTTGTACCCGTTCACGCTGTCGCTGCTGCATTTCACATCGAGTATGGGTGGATTCCGCGTGCCGCTGTGGATGTGGGCGATATTATCCGTTGCGGATACCGCAAGCTTTATCGCGATAGTGACGACGGGCACCACTCAGGAAACAGACCATCGGCTGTTCTATTCCTCCATGCGCATGAAGAATGACGGCATATATTCCCGCATCGTTGTAGGCAGGGGAATATTCTGGTACGTGACCTATGCGGTGGTCTTCTTTATACTGATATACACGGTGGTTCAGCTGATAATTTCGCTGAAAAGGCACAACAGCGGCATTCAGAGACGCCGCATTTCTCTTACTCTTGTGGGAATATTGGCCATGGGCGTTGAGGCCTTGATGAAGATGGCAGGGCTGTTCGGCAGTTATAATCCGTTTTCGTTTGGCGCGTTTGCAATGCTGGTATTCCTGTATATGGCGCTGATAAGGTACGGTTATTTCTATTCCGTGGCTTCCGCGCCGGCAAACCTGCTTGACAGCGGTGACGAGGGCGCGGTCATGCTTGACGAGCACTGTACGCTTATCTATATGAACGCCACAGCCAAGCGGATACTTCCGGAGCTTTCCGGCGCGAAATCAGCAATGGAGCACCCCATTATAAAGAAAGCACTGTCCGGCACAGGCAGCAGCGTCACCATCGACGGAAATGTCTATGAGATACGTTCAGAGCGCATTCAGGAATTCAGCTCCCCATGCGGCTGGGTGATATGGCTGATAAACATGACGCAGTATCAGCAGCGGCTGAATGAGATAAACGCCGCAAGCGCCGCGAAATCTGAATTCCTCGCGCGAATGAGCCATGAGATACGCACGCCTATCAACACTATCCTGGGTCTGAATGAGATGGTCATGCGCACCAGCCACGACAAGGAGGTGCTGGAGTATTCCGCAGACATCGCCGACGCCGGGGATACGCTGCTGACGCTCGTAAACGATATTCTTGATATTTCCCGCGCAGAGTCCGGAAAGCTCACCATCGAAAAGGAAGAATACGACACCCTTGAGCTGCTGCGCGACGTCCGGCTGCTGACAGTGCAGAAAGCCGAAGAGCGCGGGCTGGATATGGAGTTCACCACCAACCCCAATCTTCCAAAAAGGCTTATCGGCGACCCGGCGCGCATAAAGCAAATGGCGGTAAACCTGCTCACAAATGCGGTGAAGTACACCCAGCACGGGTACGTAAATCTTTATGCTGAGATGGACGGCAGCGACCTGGTGATAGCGGTTTCAGACAGCGGCGTCGGAATAAGGGAGGACGAGCTTCCGCTGATATTCAACACCTTTGAGCGGATAGGCGCAAAAGGCGACGGCTCCGGTCTGGGGCTTACTATTACCAAAAACATCGCCGAGAGCATGGGCGGCACGATAACCGTCGAGAGCCGATACGGAAAGGGCAGCGTGTTCACCCTGAGAATCCCGCAGGAAGTCGTGGACGGCACGTCGGCAGGCGCATTCATGCCGGGCACGGGCAGACTCCCGCGGCAGGACGAGGCGCACTTTGTCTGCCCGGGGCTGAGGATTCTTGCGGTTGACGACAACCGTTATAACCGCCTGGTGCTGGAGAAACTCCTGCAGCGCACAAAGGCAAAGGTGACCACCGCAGCGAGCGGCGCGGAAATGCTCCGGCTTGCCCGGGAGCAGGAATTCGACGTGCTGCTGCTGGACGCCATGATGCCTGAAATGGACGGCGTTGAAGCGCTGCGCAGGCTCCGCAGCGACGCGGAGAGCAAATGCAGGGACATTCCGGCTGCGGTGCTCACTGCGGACGCAGTGGTCGGCGCAAGTGACAGGTACATTCATGAGGGGTTTGACGCATACCTTGCCAAGCCGATAGTCCCAGAGCAGCTGGAGCGGCTACTGATGAAGCTTTCCGGCAGGGGAGCGGAAGAAGCCCCGGCGCCTGCGGGCCGTGAGAATTCCGGTGAGGCTGCCGGGCTTATCGACGCGGCAAAGGGTCTGCAGTATTCCGACAACGACCCCGAATTCTACCGCGAGCTGCTGATAATGTTCACCGAGGAAGTACCCAAGGCGCTGGAGCGGCTGACAGACGCGCTTTCCGAGGGGAATACCGCGCTGTACACCACGCTGGTGCACGGTCTGAAGAACAACGCCCGCGGCATAGGCGCGGACAGGGCAGCGGACATCTGCTACAAAGCGGAGCAGACGGCGCGTGCCGGCGACCTTGAGTCGCTGAAACAGCTGCACCATGAGGTCTGTGATGAAGTACGCGCTGCTGCGGAAGCGGCTGTCGTGTGCTGTTAAAAAACTGAATGGCGCCCCGAAACGGGCGCCATTCTTATATATTCACCAAACCAAAAATAGATCAGCCAAGTTCATCGGGGTAGAAGCTGAGCGTGCCGTCGTCCTCGCAGGTGAATGTCACGCTGTCGGTGTAGTAGTAGCTTCCGTAAACGTCGTAGATAGTCATGGAATAGCTGTAGTCGGAAGCGGGCAGGCTCTCGTATTCGATTTCGATATCACCGCTGACAACGATGTCGTCGCCGTAGATGTAGTCGTTGAATTCATCAGAGAACACATAATAGGCAGGCGCGATAACGTCGCCGTCCTTAAGCAGCACTGTTTCCCTGGAAGCTGCACCGGTATCAGGATCAATACCCGCCCATGTGCCGAGCACGTTCCACTTTTCGGCGTTCCAGTCGTATTCGATACGCAGGTTGGTCTGTTCGCCGTTGAGGGAAATGGGAGCCGTGTAAACGCTGCGGTCGCTGTCAACGCTTACTGCGACTATCGCCAGCGGCTGTCCTGCTATGGACGGCCAGGAACCGTCGAACGAATCCCGCAGGGTCATCGCATCGTAATCGGTGTTTACCTCGTCGTCCTCGCCGAGATATACGCTCATGCCGTCAAGGGGCATGAACAGCGTGCAGGTCGCATAGTTGAATGCGTCCATGTTGCCGAGCTGAACGGTGTAGACGCCGTCCTCGTCGAAGTAAACGCTCTGTACATCAATGGCGCTGGAATCATCGTCGTAGGAAACGCTGCCTGAGTTGTCGATGGAGCTGTCCGGGGTGTAATCCTCGCTCCAGAAGTCGTCGGTGTCGCCGAAAAGACTGCTGTTGTTATATCCGGAGATATCGCCGCTGGACTTTCCGTAAGCTGCTGCGTCAACGAATGCAAGGTAGTATGTGCTGGTGCAGATATCAGCGAATATCGAAAGCTCCTCGGTGCCCTGAACGCTCAGCGGGTAATACAGCGAGATGCCGCCCGCACCCTCGTGGTCCGGACCAAAAACGCTCCATAACACCGCCTTGTCGAGCGCGTCTGTCGCTTCTGCGGCAGAGGGAGCGTAGGGCTGTACCGCCTGCAGCAGACCGTAGAGGTCCACCATGTTGGTGTAGCCCTCGTTGCGGTTGTTTCCACCGAAGTTGTCAACGGAATAAGCGGCTCTTGCGATGTCGCTGAAATCATCGTATTCGTACATTTCCTTTGCGGTCTTGTCGAATGCGGTGAGCAGGTCGTCCAGCTTTGAGAGGTCGGTTATCGCGAACGTTGTTCCGTCGGAGTCGCCGTTGTCTATGCAGTGCTGGTAGTAGCTCTCGCACTGGAACTTTCCGAGCTGGTTTCCGTCGGCGTCGGGGTTCTCTGCGAGGAAGTTCATGATGTCGGTGTAGTTCCAGCCTCCACCGGGTTCGGTTTCCTCAGAGGCGAACATGTAACGCGCATAGGGAACAAGGATATTCGCGGTCTCGAGCGTGCTCATCAGGCATGCGTCAAATCCGATGAACTCAAACTTATCCGTCATCTTGTCGTATACGGAGTTCAGCGCGCTGTCTATTTCACGCAGTGAAAGGCTGTCGCTGTCGTGGAGTTCGTCGAAGCATACGCCGGCAATGCTGCCGCCGCCGTGGTTCCAGAATACAAGACCCATGCGCTTTGCGGGGTAGTTTTCAATTCCCCAGGAAACGAAATCTGAAAGCGTGTCGGGGTCGCCCATATCCGCGTCGTCTATCTCGTCAACTAGTTCGATGTCGCCGTCGGTGGTGACATAGCGCTGTATCGAGGTGTTGGATATCATATCGTCGTACCACTGCGCCGTGCCGCCGGTCTGGTAGACTATGCGCACGTCCTCGCTGTACTGCGCGCTCACTGCTTCAATGATGTCTGAGGTAGCGGCGTAGGCGTCGCTCTCGAGGTCGGTGCCGCAGAGGTAGACGAGGATAGTCCAGCCGCTGTCCCCCATGGGTGTGCTCGTATCGCGGCTGCGACGGTTTATGGTGAGGTCGCCGCTGCTCATGGAAAGCTGCGTGGCGCCCTTGTCGAACACGCGTCCGGAGTTGTCGTATTCAGGCTCGGTGTAGGGCTGCGAGTCTGAAGTGTCAGGCTGCGACGCTTCAGATGTTCCGAGGAAGTCCTCATCGTCGTCGCCAAGGCAGCCGGTCAGCGAAACTGCAATAGCAGCAGCTGTGGCAGCTGCAAGTATTTTTTTGATTTTCATTGATTTCTCCTAAATGTATCAGCCGCCGAAGAAACTGAGGAAATTGAAACCGGTGGGGAAGGGGATAGTGAACATGTAAATGGTTCCGAACAGGAAGCCCGCGATAGCCACGATGGTGATGAGCATTCTGTTGGGCAGTCTGCGGAATGTTCCGACGATACCGAGCATGAACAGTACGACAGAGTAAATGACTGTTACCAGGTTGAACGTGTCGCCCCTGGTGTTGTCAGTCTGACCCTCGGCAAGCACCGCTTCGCTTTCAGCCAGTACTGCCTGCGCGTCCTCGTAGTAGCTGTTTATGTAGTCCTCGTTGGCAAAAGGACTGGTGGTCGCTCTTTCATCTTCCTGCACCCAGCTGATTATCTGGTCGGCGTCGTAGTTGAAGTCATAGCCGATGAGGTCTGCCATCTCCTGTGTGAGATTGTCGGCGCAGATGAACTTTATCTTGTAAGCGCTCTCGTAAGCCTTGTCACCGTCGCCGGTCTCGCTTGCATAGAGTATCTCGACCTGATAGTCGCTTATCATGTTCCACACCTGCATATCCTGCATGAGCGACTGGGAAGCCTCGTTCCAGCGGGCGTTTCCGTCGGCGGCGAGGTTGTTGCTCTTGGTGTAGTTGGTGGACATGTTTCCACCGTGGAGCGACCCTATCCAGGAAGCCCACGCGGTAGCCAGCGCGGTTATGCCCAGGAACACCGCGATGATTATCTCAAGGATATCTTCCTTGCTGCGGCGCTGTTTTGTTGTGGTTTCAGTGGTTTCTGTGGTTTTGTTTTCTTCAGCCATGTGTATCCTCCAAATAAAATAAGCATTTGTAAAAAATATATTTATTTTGTAAAAAATATATTTTATATAGTATTTATCCAAACCAAAATTACAGCCTGCCGATCAGGCTTCGGCAGGCTGTATATCCCTTTCGGGAGGAAGAAATGCTATATCAGCCGTTAACCCAGGGAGTTCCGTCCTTCTTGGTGAACTTGCCTGTTGCAACGTTGACAACGTCGATTATCCAGCCGATGCCGAAGCAGCCAGCGGTGAGCAGCCAGATGATGCCGGTGCCGATCTTACCGGACATAAATCTGTGTACTCCGAGCTCTCCGAGGAAAATTGTGATAAGTAATGCTGCGGTCTTGTCCATAAAATACCTCCATGCGTGCAGTGGTCTGCACTGTTTTTCTGCATAAACGGTTTATCCGTTTCATATGTCTATTTTACCATCTTCGTCGCTGCCTGTCAATAAAGTCTTCCTAATTGTTGATTTTCTCTTCCTAATTGTCGAAAAAAATGCAGTTTAATGCCTGATCGTCTGAATTCTATTGTATACCCATGTTCCCTTTTCAAACCGGTTTTTATAGGTTCCATAAATAATATTCAGTGCATGGTTGCATTATGATTTGGAATATTTGTGTGAATGTGCACAAAAAAACGCAGCTGAAATACAGTAAATTCACGAATTTTTGAAATATATAAAAAAATGCTTTCCTTTATGGCGGTTTTGTGATAGAATATATATGGGCAATAATGCTAAGTAATAATGATATTCTTTACTGTATCGGGTAACTTGCCACGACACACGGATAATTATAGATTGAGAGGGGAATAATATGTCACAGATTATTGCGGTAACTGCAGGCAAGGGCGGCACTGGTAAGTCCACCACATCTGCCAATGTTGCTACGGCGCTTGCTGCGCTCGGTAAGAAAACGCTTGTTGTAGAGCTGGACTTTGGTCTGAGATGCCTGGATATCATGCTGGGTATAAAGGACAAGGTAAAGCACGATATAGGTGAATATCTTGAGGGCAAGATAGATATACTCACAGCTACGACGAAGGTAGACCGTGTGGATAATCTGTATCTGGTCTGCGCAACGAGAAACCCGTTCATTGACATCAACCCTGAAAAGATAATGGAAGTTTGCGAGGAGATGCGAAAGCACTTCGACTATATTATAATGGATACCGCGGGTATCGGCAGCTCCGTGTTCAGCGTTATCAAGGCAGCAGAACTTATCCTGATGGTTACTACGCCGGATACCGTCTGCGTGCGTGACGGCGCCATCCTGTCGGACTTCCTGTATGTAAAGAACTGCACTAACCAGCGCCTGGTCATAAACAAGGTCAGCCCCAACTTCAAGGACGAGGATATCCTGTACGATCTTGACGAGGTCATGGACAACGTTGGCATTCCGCTTATCGGCGTTGTTCCCGAGGATATGAACATAAAGGTTTGCGGCGCAAAGGGTCAGCCGCTTCCCGCTAACTGCGGTGGTGCAAAGGCGTATGCCGCTATCGCAAGACGTATTCTTGGTGAGGACGTTCCGCTTACCATCAACATCAATTAAGGGGGAATAAGCCGTGGTTATTGCACTTATTGCACATGATTCCAAGAAGGAACTGATGGTTCAGTTCTGTATCGCATATTGCGGTATTCTCAGCCGCCACGAAATTCGCGCCACCGGCACCACCGGAAAGCTCGTTGCAGAGGCGACCGGGCTTCATATCCAGAGGTTCCTGAGCGGCTCACAGGGCGGCGACCAGCAGCTTGCCTCCAGCATCTCCTGCAATGAGATCGACCTGCTGATATTCTTCCGCGACCCGCTCAATGCGAAGTCGCACGAGCCGAACGACATAAATCTGCTCCGTCTGTGCGATGTGCACAATATTCCCGTTGCGACCAATATCGCGACTGCAGAGGCTCTTATCCATGCGCTCGAACGCGGCGACCTGGACTGGCGCGAGTACATGCGTAACTGATAAATGCGAAAAATGTCCCCCGGAACCGTTCCGGGGGATTTTTTGGTTGTAATTAAGCCCCCTTTTAGCAGGGGGCTAAAATTTATTTGTTTCCGGTCTTGAGGAAAGGCACCTCTATGCCCTTTTCCTTAACAAGGGTGCTGAGGTAGCGGCGCTGGCTGTAAAGCTCTATGATGTTGTTAATGCGCCTACGTACGAAGCGGATATTGAAAGGCTTTGCGATGACGTCAGCCGCGCCCAGGTCATACGCCCTTGACAGCGACTTGTCGGAAGTATCCGCGCTGATGATGAACACGGGGATATCGTCTATGTACTTGTTCTCAACCAGGTAATCGAGTACCCCGAAGCCGTCCATCACCGGCATCATGATATCCAGCAGGACAGCGCACAGCTTGTCCTTGTTCTTTTCGAATTCCTCGATGGCGCGCTTGCCGTTTTCTGCTTCGATGATCTTTCTGTCGCTGAAAGTATCGCTCAGCATCAGACGGTTGAACTCAAAATCATCAACTATCAGCAGAGTGTTGCGTTCCTCCATGAATATCCCCTCCGTGTTATTCTGTCTTATGGTAACCTCTAAAAAAAGGAGGTTTTTAGAGGTTACCTTATAAATCAACCAATATACAACCTTCGTTGTATTTTATAATATTATATAATAAATTGTTTGAAAAGTCAATAGAGGATTTTACAATACGCCCCAGTGTTTTGCTGGATTTTTTATGCCTTTTGTTACAATTGTCAGTCCTCAGCGCTGTAGACTATCTGCTTCATCATTCTGAGGGGACGTCCTCCGAGACCACCGCATCGCTGGATAAAGTAGAGGAACGTATATCCGTCCCTGGGGTCGTTTACCCAGAAGCAGCCCAGCCAGCCGTCCCAGCCGTATTCACCCAGGTGTGTGGAAATACCCGCCTTGCCCTCGTCGGTGGCGATGTGCATGAGGTTGCCGTAACCGCAGCCGATGTTCTGTTCCCAGTCGAATGTGCGCAGCTGGTGCTGTGAAAGCTGGTTGGAGGTCATAAATCTGACTGCATTCCTGCTGAGAATGCGTCTGCCGTTGTACACGCCCTCGTTCAGCAGCATTTCAGCGAATGCCGCGTAGTCGTCCATGGTGGAACACAGCCCCGCGCCGCCGGACTGGAACTCCGGTGGTTTCCTGCAGAGGTATGTAAGCCCGAGGTGCTGCCACAGGCATGGAACGAGCCTGCCGTTATCCTCCTGGTAATTTTCCGCGAACCTGCTGAGTTTCTCTTCCGGTACCCAGAAATCTGTGTCTTTCATGCCCAGCGGCTCAAAAAGCTCTTCCCGCAGGAAATCACCGAACTTCTTGCCGGAAACCACCTCGATGACCGCGCCCAGCACATCAGCGGAGGTGCCGTACATCCAGCGGTCGCCCGGCTGGAATGCCAGCGGCTGCTGACCTATCCTGTTCGCGTAGCCGATGGTATCTGTGGGGTTTCCTGCGGCGACTTCCTCGCAGATCTTGTCGTAAAGATCCTGCATGACGCTACCCGCAGGAAAGCTCCTGTCGGGGTAGCACAGCCCGGAAGTCATATCCAGCAGGTCTTTCACGCACACCTCGCGGCTGACCGGCACGGTGCCGTTTTCGGTGAGCACTTTCTGGTCTCTGAACCCGGGAATGAACCAGCTTACCTTATCGAAAAGGTCCATCTTGCCGCGGTCGAGGAGTATCATGGCAGCTGCTGCGGTTATCGGTTTCGTCATGGAATACAGCCGCACTATGGTGTCGTTTTCCCATTTTATCCCGCGGGCTTCGTCTGCCATTCCCGCGTTCATGCGGAATATCGGTCTGCCGTTTTTCAGCACATAGGCAGAGCCGCCCTTTACTGCGCCGCTTTCCACCTGGGAGCGCAGCATATCTGAAATCTGTTCAAGTTTAACAAGGTTCATATGTATACCTCAGCGGAATTACTTGATTTTTCTGGCTTCGCAGTAGAAGCGCTTGTCGTGCGCGTGTCCCATTGAGAATGTCTTTCTGGGGAGCGCGCCGTCCTTGATAACGGTGGGGAACAACTCTTCCTTTGTCATTGAGGGCAGCAGGAAGCCGACGCTTCCCTCTGCGGAAGAAAGGTTCTCAACGACGTCCTCTCCGTGGATATAGTCTATCTTGCCGGCATTCTCAGAAAGCCACTTGTCAAGGAACATCTGCAGGCTGCCCACGGTAAGATTAGCGGTGGGAGCGCCTACGGAATACTGCTTCCTTTCGCCGTTCAGCAGCACTATGAAGCTCTGCCCGGAAGCACCCTCGGTGAGTTTCAGCGCAGAAGTCATATCAGCCATGAGCTTTGCTGCGTCGGTTTCGGTGATGACTCTGTGGATAGCCTCGAATTCCAGCGCTTCGCTGTGGAGATTGACTACCTCTGCGAGTGCGTAGCGTGCCAGCGCAGCCTCGGGAGCGCCCTCGCGCTTCTTCTGCTCGTAGCATTCCTTGGCGGTGGCAAGGGAGTGGTTTCCGTCGCCCATGGCGTACAGCAGGACTTCCTCGCCGGTAAGACCGTAGCGCTTGTTGAAATCTTCCTTGTCAGCCAGCTTGTCCAGCGCTGCGAAAACTTCCTTTGCGTGGTCGCCGTCCACCAGCCAGCCCTCGAGATGACCGCCATTCTGCATTAGGTCGAAGTCGTACAGCTTGGTCAGCTGGTCGCGCTTTGCTTCAAGCGGCTCGATGACTGTGCGCTTCACATCGTCGATGAGTATCATGATGTGCGGGAGCTCAAGCGCAGCGTCGCGGCGTATCTTCACACGCGGGGGGATACGGGAGGCTACAGTGGCTTCCGTAGCGCGCACCTGGGACTTGCTGCCCTTGGTGTAGTCGTACTGTTCAAGGTCTATTGCGCCCACAAGACCGGTGCGTACCTTTCCGTCCGCCTGGGTGCGGCGCATGAGTATCAGCGCGGACTTGTACTCGTTGAAAAGCCCGTTGCCGAGATATTCCTGCATGGTCTTGTTTATTTTTGCGATGCGCTCGTCCGCGCCGGGCTGTTCAAGGTAAACCTCCGGGAAGATGAGATTGAGGGTGGAGGGTGCGTCCCCGGCAATCTCTGCAGTCTTTGCCCAGTATTCAGGCTCGCTGGTGTACTGGTCGCATGCCACTACAGACCACCTGGTCATTCCCTGCGCGTCAAGCTTCGGGAGGAGTATATCCGCTGATGTAAATGCTGTCATTGCTGTTGTTCCTTTCGTGGGTCGATTTCAGGCGATAAAAAGCCTGTTTATAAATGTATTATACCACAAAAACAATACGCTGACAACAGGTTTTCTGATTTTTCTTGCAGGAGTATCAGTCAGGCACCGGGTAGTCAGAATCCGGGTGGAGCAGTTCGTTGTACCAGCGGTCGGTCTGCGCGCCGAGAACGGCTTTGTATACGCTGCCGGAAGTGACCCCGGTCTTTGCGGAGGTCTCGGTGAAAACAATGATGCTGTCGTGGTAGATACCGAATTCATACGGGAGCGGCGTTCCGGTGGTGCTGGCTGTGATGTAGCGCTGCGCCATGAGTTTACCCAGTTCGCTGTCCGTGGAGGGGTATTCCTTGCTGCGTATCGTACGGTCGAGTTTGTACAGCACCACCGCAGCGGATCTGATGATCTGCCGGTCGCAGGTGATGTTCATTTCCTCTCTGGTTTCCTCGAAGCGGACGTGGAGCGGTTTGCCTTCAAGGGAGCGCAGGTCTTCGATGTAGTATTCCGGCATGTCAGTTATTTTGGAGCGCCTGCCCATCAGCTTTCCCCCGGAATACGCACGGGGAGCGATGTCGTAAGTGAATTTACCGGTGCTGTATGTTTTGAGGACGCCCTTAACCGCGACCTTTCCGCTGGTCTGCAGGTCGCCGTAGCAGCGGAGCTTTCCTCCCTTGCTGACTGAAACAGTCCCCTCGGAAACGACAACGCCGTTTTTCCCGATGATAAGGGAACCACCGCTCTGCACGAGCACCTTGCTGCCGGAATGCACTATAAGCACGCCGTTCACGGTGAAATTCTTCTTTATCTTCAGCGTTGCCCCGTTGGAAACAATCATCATTGCGCCCTCCGGAATCTTGGTGCTCCACGGAATTGTCTGATCGGCGACAACATAGTTTGCGTCCTCTTTACGGATATTCAGGGTGGTGTCCCAGTCCCACCACTGCAGCACTTCGCCGGAAGCGCCAGCGGGCACGCACAGCAGAATTCCCATAACCAGCGAGAGAATAAGAGATACGATTTTTTTCATAAAAATACCGCCTTTCCGTTCCGTTGAAAGGCGGTGGATATTCCGCCCTCTGCATGTAAAACCATCAAGAGGGCATAAACGTTGCAGGTTCAGTCGGTTTTTGCTTCTTTTTTCTGCGCCTCGCGGAGTTCAGCTTCGCGTTTTGAGAACACGCACCCGCAGTAGTTCTGACGGTACAGCCCGTATTCCCGCGAAAGCTCTATCGAGCGCAGGTATCCTCCCTTTTTCTTGAAATCCGACGGGAGCAGCCTGACGGGGTAGATCTGCGATAATTCCGCGCCTATCTCGTTCAGCTTCGCGGCGTTTTTCATCGGGCTTATCGACAGGGTGGAGCAGAAGTAATCAAACCCGTGTTCCGCAGCGTACTGCGCGGCTCTTTCCAGCCGCAGACGGTAGCACACGAAGCAGCGCTCTCCACCCTCGGGCATGTCCTCCATTCCTTTAACGGCGCTGTAGAATTCCTCCGGGTGGTATTCCGGCACCACGACCTGCGCGGGGTGCTTCATCGGCAGCTTTGAAACCAGCCTGCGCAGTTCCTCGGTGCGCTTGTCGAATTCCTCTTTCGGGGAGATGTTCGGGTTGTAGTACAGCAGCGTTATGCGGAAGTACTGCGCGAGGTATTCCAGGCAGTAGCTGGAGCAGGGCGCGCAGCAGCTGTGTAAGAGCAGGCTGGGCGCTTCCCCCGCGGGAATGGACGCTATGAGTTCCTCAAGCATGCGCTGGTAGTTCTGTTTCTGCATGGTTCCTCCTTATTTTTCGGGGACTGTAGCGGGCTTCTTTTTTTCGTAGTTCACGATGAATATGCCAAGGCACACCAGGATAAGCGCGGCAAGCGAGCGCATGCTGAACGCCTGTCCTGCCTCGTCGAGGAGCAGCGCTGAAAGCAGCACCCCGCACACCGGGTTAAGGAACCCGAACACCGCAACGCGGCTCACGGGGTTGTGCTTAAGCAGTATCGCCCACAGACTGTACGCGGTTGCGGAAACAAACGCGAGCCACAGCAGCGTTCCGACGCCGGCGCCGGTGATGTCCCACCCTGGCTCGTAAGCTCCACCCATGGCAAGCCCCAGCGCTGAAAGAATGACGCCGCCCATGACGAACTGCAGCGAGGAGTACATCACAGGGTCCGCGCCCTGCCCGGTGAAGCGCTTTATCAGCATGGTGGAACCGGCGTAGCTGAGCACGGTCAGGAATATGAACCCCTCTCCGTTCCAGGCAAATCCGCTCATGTCGCCGCCGAGGTTTATCACGATTATCCCAGCGAAGCCGAGAATGCACCCGACAAGCTTCCGCGCGGTCATCTTTTCCATGCGGAACACCAGCGTTGACAGGAGTATCACGACGAACGCACCGCTGCCGTTGATTATCGAGGATTTCACGCCGGTGCAGTTTGCAAGCCCAAGGTAGAAGAAAAAGTACTGCAGAACGGTCTGGAACATGCACAGCGCGATTATTTTCCTCCAGTCCGAGCGGCGCGGCAGCATGGGTCTGCGGCTGACTGCGCTCCCCGCGAGCCACGCGAGGATTCCCGCGAGAATGAACCGTATCCCCGCGAAAAGTATCTTTGCGCCGGGTCCGCTGTTGGTTATCCCGAACTGCGCGTAGCCTATCTTTATCATCGGGAATGCGCTTCCCCACAGGGCGCAGCTGACGAATGCCAGCAGCACCACCGCCCAGATCCTGTTAAGGTATTTTGTCATAAAATCTCCTGCTGACCGGTTGCATTTTCGGCCTTTTTGGTATATAATATTCCTGTAAAAACCCTACAGGAGGTACATATGAAAGTTATATTAGTTAACGGAAGCCCCCACCAGCACGGCTGCACCGACATGGCACTGCAGAAGACTGCAGAAGCTTTTGAGGATCTCGGAGTTTCCACCGAGATATTCTGGGTGGGCAGCAAGCCGATTTCCGGCTGCATCGGCTGCGGCGCCTGCAAGAAGGGCCTTGGCAGGTGCGCTATCGACGATGTTGTGAATGAATTCGTGCTCAGGGCTGCCGATGCCGACGGATTCGTATTCGGCTCTCCGGTCCATTATGCGGCTATCAGCGGCGCGATGGGCTCGTTCATGGACAGGGCGTTCTATTCCGGTGGAAAGAGCATGGCGTTCAAGCCGGCTGCAGGCGTTGTCAGCTGCCGCAGAGGCGGTGCTTCCGCAGCGTTCGACCAGCTGAACAAGTACTTCACCATCAACAACATGCCGGTGGTAGGTTCGCAGTACTGGAACCAGGTCCACGGAAACACACCTGAACAGGTGCTCCAGGACATCGAGGGAATACAGACCCTCAGCACCCTCGCGAAGAACATGACGTGGCTGCTTAACTGCATCGAAGCCGGTAAGGCGGCAGGCATTGCCTGTCCTGTTGCGGAGAAGCCGATACGCACGAACTTCATCAGATGAGTTCATCTTCACAGGCGTTCCACAAACCCGAACGGGCGACTTCTGGCCGCCCGTTTTTGTTTTTTGTTTGTTAGAGGTGCCTTATACTTCCGCAGGGACTTCCTCGGTGACATGTTCGTCGGGGTGCTCGCCGTCGCCCTTGCTTCCCTTGAAGAGAAGCTTGAGGAGTATCGGCACGGAGATGGAGGATACCACTATCAGCAGAATTACCGCGAGGAAATACCGCTGTTCCACCATGCCGACGGCAAGACCCTTGTTCGCGACTATCAGCGCGACTTCGCCGCGGGTCATCATTCCAACGCCGATTTTAAGGGAGTCCATCCAGCTGTTCTTGAAGAGCTTTGCGGTAAGTCCGCAGCCGATCACCTTTCCTATCAGGGCGACGATGACGAACGCGATGGAGAACCACAGAAGATCCAGCGTGAAGCCGTCGAACGAGATATTCAGCCCGATACTTGCGAAGAACACGGGGCCGAACAGCATGTAGGAGCTTATATCCATCTTGCCCGCGATGTATTCCGCGTCGCGCAGGTTGCACAGGATTATTCCTGCGACGTAAGCGCCGGTGATATCAGCGATACCGAAGAACGTTTCAGCGCAGTAAGCCATCAGGAAGCACAGCACCAGGCCGAATATCGGAATACGGCGCTGATGATAGAACTTCTTGTCCAGGAACTTGAACAGGTGGTACATCAGGAAGCCCACGCCGAACGCGAACACGATGAAAAGCCCGGTCTTGATGAAAACGTCCGCGATAGGGGAACCGGTCATCGTGGAGGCGGTTTCGTCCTTGCCGCCCTCTATACCGATGACTACAGTCAGCACGATGATGCCGATAACATCGTCGATTATCGCGGCGCTGACTATCGTCGTGCCTATGCGGCTCTTGAGGTGCCCGAGTTCCCGCAGCGCCTGCACCGTTATGCTGACGGAGGTCGCGGTCATTATCGTGCCGATGAACAGCGCTTGGTTGAATACATTTCCGCCCATGGCCGCGTCAGGTACGATATTGCAGTAGATGGTGTACATCAGGAAGCCGCCGCCCAGCGGTACGAACACGCCTGCCAGCGCAATACAGAACGCCACCGGTCCGGTTTTCAGCAGGTCGCGGAGGTTTGTTTCAAGTCCTGCGGAGAACATCAGGATAACTACGCCTATCTCGGCGAGGGTCTTTATAAAGCTGTCCGCTTCCACCCAGCCGAGCACAGCCTGACCGATTATCAGTCCCGCGAGTATCTGCCCGACCACCTGCGGAGCCTTCAGTTTTTTTGCGACGAGTCCCATCAGCTTTGCCGATATGAGGATTATCGCAAGATTTTTAAAGCAATCTACCATAAATATATCTCCTTTTATTTTTTTACGAAATATATTATATCGTATCCCGACGGCTAATTCAAGAATAATTGTAAACAATAATTCCATCGCACTCAGATGTTTTTTTGACGTTTGCGGTAATTATGGCAAGTACCGAACGAAAAAGGAGAACGCATATGGAGATGGAAGTCAGGCGGCTGTATTCCCCGGCTGCCGGGAATGTTTTCACGACCGTGGAACTGAACTCCGGTGAGGAAAGGAAGAATTCGCGCTGCGGAGAGGGCTTTGCGGTGGGGGCTGAGGGGGTGTTCAGGCTGTATTACAGGCTGACGCCTGCGGTGGAGATACGCTCCCCGGCAGACGGAGCGCTTATTTCTGCGGAGAAGTGCGGGTTCCGGCTGAGAATGGGCGACGGGCTGGAACTTGACGTGAAGCTTCCCGGCGCCGCAGAGTATTTCCTTGGCACCGGGGAGCTTGCCCCTGCCGGGGAACCCGTGTGCAGGCTTTCCCGGGAGGATTTCTGCAGGGGCAGGGCAGGGGTGGTGGTGACATTCGCAGACATCCGCAGAATAACCGAACTGCACACCTTCCCGGGAATGAAACGCGCCGGGTCGGTGGCGGCAGAATATTACCCCCGGTATGAGGGCTGAAAAAATGTTCCACGGGCGTCAAAACTACTTGACAAATCCGCGGAAGTAGTATATAATATCTAGTAACAGTGAAGCGGCATTCCGCTTTGACAGAAACTGACAGAAGAAATCAATGGCTTTTAAATCGGCACCGTGAGGCCGGCAAGGTTGTGATCTTCGTATCGGGAGAGTTGCGTCGCATTCGGCGCAGCGCTTGTTGTACACAGATATCATCAGCCAGCCGTATATCCGGTTGGCTGTTTTTGTCCGCACAGAAAGGACGTGATACCCATGTGTACCGTAGAGGGGCTTACTCTTAAAGCTGAAATAATGGACGAAAGCTCGATGGCGAGGGCAGTCACCCGTATTTCGTTTGAGATGATCGAACGTAACAAGGGTACAGACGGACTTTGTCTTATCGGGCTTTTTTCGCGCGGCGCGGTGCTTGCAAAGCGCATCGCTGCCAAGCTTTCCGAGATAGACGGCAGGGAGATACCCGTGGGGCTGCTGGATATAACGCCTTTCCGCGACGACAAGCCGCGCGGGAATTCCCCGGACAGCAGCGAGATACCCTTTGACATCACGGACAAGCGCGTGATAATCGTGGACGATGTGATATTCACCGGGCGCACGGCGCGCGCCGCCATCGACGCGATAATGTCCAGGGGCAGACCCACGCTGATACAGCTTGCGGCGCTGGTGGACAGGGGACACAGGGAACTGCCGATACGGGCTGATTACATCGGCAAGAACCTTCCCACCTCCCGCGAGGAGACCGTCAAGGTGCTGGTGAACGAACTCGACGGCTGCGACAAGGTGGTAATTTATACGCGATGTCCTGCGGAATAACGGGACTTATATACGGACAGAAAGAATAATCCAACAGGGAGGTCAGAATGGATCTATTACTAAAGAACGGCTACGTTGTGGACAGCGCCAACGGCTTTGAGGGCAAGGCAGATATCCTTATCCGCGACGATGTTATCAGGAATATCGGCAGCGATATCAAAGCACCTGACGCGCAGGTCATTGACTGCGCCGGGCTGACGGTCATTCCGGGAATATGCGATATGCACGTGCACTTCCGCGACCCCGGTCAGACCCACAAGGAGGACATCATCACCGGAGGAAACGCAGCGGCTGCAGGCGGCGTTACGGCTGTCGCATGCATGCCCAACACCATTCCGACGGTGGACAGCGCTGAAACGGTACGCTACATCGTCGAAAAGGCAAAGGGAGCCAAGACCCGCGTTTACCCGGTGGGCAGCATCACCAGGGGGCTTGAGGGCGTTGAACTGTGCGATTTCAAGGAACTCCACGACGCGGGCTGCGTTGCGGTTTCCGACGACGGCAGACCGGTGAAGAACGCGCGTGTCATGGCTGAGGCTATGGTAAAGGCGCATTACGCTGGGCTGAAAGTCATTTCCCACTGCGAGGATCTTGATATAGTCAATGGCGGTATCATGAACGCCGGCAAGGTCTCAAAGGAACTCGGCGTAAAGGGGATCCACCGTCTCAGCGAGGATATAATCACCGAGCGCGAGATAACGCTTGCCGCTGACCTTGAGGTGCCGATACACATTGCGCATGTTTCCACCGCGCAGAGCATGCAGAATATCCGCACCGCTGTGCGCTTCGGCACAATGGTCACATGCGAAACGGCGCCGCATTACTTCATGCTGACTGACGAGCTGCTGCGCAGCCGCGACGCGGATTACCGCATGAACCCCCCGCTGCGCACCGAGGCTGACGTGCAGGCGATAACCGAAGGCGTTATCGACGGCACCATCGACTGCATAATCACCGACCACGCTCCTCACGCGCTGGAGGAAAAGGCAGATTTTGAAAAGGCTCCCAACGGCGTCGTCGGGCTGGAAACTTCGCTTGCGGCAACGCTGACCGCGCTGTATCACACCGGAAAGATATCGCTGCAGCGCATAGTAACGCTGATGTGCGTAAATCCCCGCAGGATACTTTCGATACCCGGAGGCTCACTCAGGAGCGGAGACGTTGCGGATATCTGCATATTCGACCCCAACGAGGAATGGGTAGTCGACCCGGCAAAGCTGCATTCAAAGTCGAAAAACACCTGCTTCAAGGGCATGACCCTCAAGGGCAGGGTGAAATACACGATATTAAACGGCAAGGTAGTCTACACAGACGGTGTTGACTGAAACAGAAAGGAAGAATGAAATGTCACTTGACAGACTTATCGAAAAGATCGAAAAGACCCAGAACCCCTCTGTCGCAGGACTTGACCCCAAGCTCGCATATGTACCTGAATTCATCAAGGAGAAGTGCTTCGATAAGTACGGCGAGACCCTCAAGGGCGCCGCAAAGGCACTGCTGGAGTTCAACAAGGGGCTCATCGACGCGCTGTATGATATAGTACCCGCAGTCAAGCCGCAGGCCGCTTATTATGAGATGTACGGCCCGGCTGGCGTAAAGACCCTCTACAAGACCCAGGAATACGCACGCAGCAAGGGCATGTACGTCATCACCGACGGCAAGCGCAACGATATCGGCACCACCATGGAAGCGTACGCAGCGGCGCACCTCGGAAAAGTACAGGTTGGCAGCCAGACTTATGAGCCGTTCCTCGGCGACGCGCTGACTGTAAACGGCTACCTTGGCAGCGACGGCATCAAGCCGCTGGTGGCTACCTGCCGCGACAACGACAAGGGAATTTTCGTGCTCGTAAAGACCTCCAACCCCAGCTCCGGTGAGCTGCAGGACAAGAAGATAGACGGCGTGACGATATACGAGACCATGGGTCATATGTGCGAAGAATGGGGCAAGGAACTCCCCGGCGTATACGGCTATTCCGGAGTGGGCGCGGTAGTTGGCGCTACATATCCCGAGCAGCTGAAGTACCTGCGCGAGAAGCTTCCGACTACATTCTTCCTTATCCCGGGCTACGGCGCGCAGGGCGCGGGCGCAAAGGATATCGCGGGCGCATTTGATAAGAACGGTCTTGGCGGTATCGTCAACAGTTCCAGAGGCATCATGTGCGCTTATCAGAAAGAGAAGTGCGACGAGCACGAATTCGCAGAGGCAGCCCGTCGCGAAGCTATCCGCATGAGAGACGAGATCATGGGGATAGTGGGGAAGATCGTAATTAATAAGTGATTTGGCTGTTGGGCTGAAACACTGATTTCAAATTCGGAATACTTAATTCGGAATTCGGAATTTCGGTATCGCTTCGCGATGGATTTAAATACCGATACAATCGGAAAACACCGCGACAGCGGTACAATAATTCCGAATTCCGCATTCCGAATTCCGAATTTGAATAAATATCCCGTGTAACATTCAGATATAAGATATATACATGTAAGTGCATGGAGGAGAACAAATGATTTTTGAGAACAAAAAGAAAGCGACGCTCATTCTTGCGGACGGCACAGAGTTCGAGGGCAGGGCGTTCGGCGCCGACGGTTCGGTAGTCGGAGAGATAGTGTTCACCACCGCTATGGTGGGCTATCAGGAAACTCTCACCGACCCCAGCTACTGCGGACAGATCGTGACCCAGACATTCCCGCTGATAGGCAACTATGGCGTGAATTCCACCGACCCCGAGTCCAACGGGAGCGTTGTCAGCGGCTACATCGTAAGAGAGCACTGCGAGGACCCGTCGAACTTCCGCTGCGAGGGCGACCTTGACAGCTACCTGAAGAAGTACAACATCATCGGCATTTACGATATCGACACCCGTCACCTCACGAAGATAATCCGCGAGAGCGGCGTAATGAACGGCGCGATAGTCCACGGCGATTTCGACAGGGAAGCGCTCCTTGCGCAGATACGCGCGTATAATGTCGGAAAGGTGGTTCCGAAAGTCAGCGTCAAGGCAAAGGAATATTACCCCGCTGAGAACGCAAAATACAACGTGGTGCTGATGGACTACGGCTACAAGTTCAATATCCGCAGGGAGCTCGTCAAGCGCGGCTGCAACGTAACAGTCATGCCATGGAATTCCACAGCGGACGAGATAAAGGCGCTGAACCCTGATGGAATAATGCTTTCCAACGGCCCCGGCGACCCTGCCGACAACACTGAGGCTATCCAGACCCTCCATGACCTTATCCCCGCGCAGATACCCACATTCGGCATATGCCTGGGACACCAGCTGCTTGCCCTTGCGAACGGCGCAAAGACCGAAAAGCTGAAATACGGTCATCGCGGCGGCAACCAGCCGGTAAAGGATATCGCGCTTGACAGAACATTCATCACCTCCCAGAACCACGGTTACGCCGTTGTGAGCGACAGCGTGCCTGCCGAGGCTGGAGAAGTGAGCCACGTTAACGGCAACGACGGCACCTGCGAGGGCGTTCGTTATCATAACGCGCCTGCATTCACGGTGCAGTTCCACCCGGAGGCATGCGGAGGCCCCAAGGATACCGCGTACCTGTTCGACGAGTTTATTGATCTGATGGAGGGTAAAAAGTCATGCCGTTAAGAAGTGATATCAAGAAAGTACTGGTTATAGGCTCCGGCCCTATCGTCATCGGACAGGCTGCGGAGTTCGACTATGCGGGCACACAGGCGTGCCGCGCGCTCAAGCAGGAGGGTCTGGAGGTCGTCCTGATAAACTCCAACCCGGCTACCATCATGACGGACAAGCACATGGCTGACAAGATCTACATCGAGCCGCTGACGCTGGACGTCGTAAAGAGAGTTATCGAGATAGAAAAGCCGGACAGCGTGCTCTCTAACCTCGGTGGTCAGACTGGTCTGACGCTTTCCATGGAGCTTGCTGAGTGCGGATTCCTGGCTGAGCATAACGTAAAGCTGCTCGGCTCCAACCCTGAAACTATCCACAAGGCAGAGGACAGACAGGCGTTCAAGGACACAATGGAGAAGATCGGTCAGCCCTGCATTCCTTCCAAGGTCGTTGAGACCGTCGAGGACGCGATGGACTTTGCCGAAGTTATCCACTACCCCGTTATCGTAAGACCTGCGTTCACGCTGGGCGGTACAGGCGGCGGTATCGCACAGACCCCTGAGGAACTCCACGAGATCGCCACCAACGGTCTGCGCCTTTCCCCGATAACACAGATACTGGTCGAGAAGTGCATTTCCGGCTGGAAGGAGATAGAGTTCGAGGTAATGCGCGACAGCAAGGGCAACGTCATCACCGTCTGCTCCATGGAGAACTTCGACCCGGTCGGCGTACACACCGGCGACTCCATCGTTGTAGCGCCCTGCGTAACTCTTGCCGATAAGGAATATCAGATGCTGCGTACCGCGGCTATCAATATCATTCAGGAACTCAAGGTAGAGGGCGGCTGCAACTGCCAGTTCGCGCTCAAGCCCGACAGCTTCGACTATGCCGTTATCGAGGTAAACCCGAGAGTTTCGCGTTCCTCTGCGCTGGCTTCCAAGGCGACCGGTTATCCTATCGCGAAGGTCGCAGCGAGAATCGCGGTGGGCTACACCCTGGACGAGATCGTGAACCAGGTAACTGGCAAGACCTACGCATGTTTCGAGCCTGCGCTTGATTACCTGGTAGTAAAGTTCCCGAAGTGGCCGTTCGATAAGTTCGTTTACGCGAAAAAGACCCTCGGCACCCAGATGAAGGCTACCGGTGAGATAATGGCTATCGCGCCCAGCTTTGAAGCGGGCATGATGAAAGCGGTGCGTTCCATCGAGCTTGGCATGGACACCATGACCAAGGAGGATTTCGTAAAGCTCACCGATGAAGAGATAATGAAGAAGCTTGAGGACATCGACGTTGACCGTTCGTTCTGCGTATTCGAGGCGCTCAAGCGCGGCATTTCCATCGACGTTATCCACAACATCACAAAGATAGACAAGTGGTTCATCAGCAAGCTGAACAACCTCGTACAGCTGGAGAAGTGGCTGGCAGAAGGCGAGCTCACCCAGGAAAAGTACGACATGGCGAAGAAGTACTGCTACCTTGACAGCACCATCGAGCGCATTTCCGGTCAGAAGATAAAGGAGCGCCGCCTTGCAGTCTACAAGATGGTAGATACCTGCGCGGCTGAGTTCTCCGCAAGCACACCGTACTTCTACAACACCTTCGACCGCGAGAATGAGGCTGCGGAATTCATCGAGCAGCACCCTACCGACAGGAAGAAGGTCATCGTGTTCGGTTCCGGTCCTATCAGAATAGGTCAGGGTATCGAGTTCGACTACTGCTCCGTTCACTGCGTATGGACGCTGAAGGAAGAGGGCTGCGAGGCAATCATCTGCAACAACAACCCCGAAACCGTTTCCACCGACTTTGACACAGGCGACAGACTTTATTTCGACCCGCTGACAAAGGAGGACGTTGAAGCCCTCATCGCGACTGAGAAGCCCTACGGCGTTGTGGTACAGTTCGGCGGACAGACTGCGATAAAGCTGATAAAGCACCTCACCGCTCTTGGCGTGCGCATTCTGGGCACTTCCGCTGCGGACGTTGACGCGGCAGAGGACAGAGAGCTGTTCGACGAGCTGCTTGAAAAGTGCAACATTCCGCGCCCGAAGGGAAGCACGGTATTCACCACCGAGGAAGCGCTCAGGGCTGCGAACGAACTCGGTTATCCGGTACTGCTCCGTCCGTCCTACGTTCTCGGCGGTCAGAACATGATAATCGCGCACTGCGACAGCGATGTCACCGAGTATATGACGATAATCACCAGCCACAAGCTGGAGAACCCCGTGCTCATCGATAAGTACATGATGGGTACCGAGGTCGAGGTAGACGCCATCTGCGACGGCGAGGACTTCCTCATTCCGGGCATCATGGAGCACATCGAGCGCGCTGGTATCCACTCCGGCGACTCCATCTCCATCTACCCCGCGCAGACGCTTTCCGAGCACATCAAGCGCGTTATCATCGACTACACCGAGAAGCTTGCAAAGGCTCTGCATGTAGTGGGTCTGGTGAATATCCAGTACGTCGTTTACGACCACGAGGTATTCGTTATCGAGGTCAACCCGCGTTCCTCCAGAACCGTTCCGTATATAAGCAAGGTTACGGGCGTTAACATGGTGGATATCGCGACAAAGATAATCCTTGGCGCAAAGCTGAAGGACATGGGCTACAAGAGCGGTCTGTACCCTGTCGGCGACTACATCGCAGTCAAGGTGCCGGTATTCAGCTTTGAAAAGCTCAACGACGTTGATAACCAGCTCGGCCCTGAGATGAAGTCCACCGGCGAGTGCCTTGGTATCGCAAAGACATTCAGCGAGGCTCTGTTAAAGGGACTTATCGCGGCAGGCTACAAGCTTTACCACGAGGGCGGCGTGCTTATTTCAGTAAAGGACGGCGACAAGCACGAGATAATCGAGATAGCGAGCCGCTTCGAGGCTCTCGGCTTCAAGATATACGCCACCAGCGGCACTGCTTCCGTGCTCAACAGGAACATGATAGCAGCCAGCCACGCATACAGGATAGGCAAGGGCGACCCGGACGTAATACAGCTTCTGGAAAGCGGAAAGATACAGTATGTTATTTCCACGTCCGAGACCGGCAGACAGCCGTCCCGCGACAGCGTAAAGATGCGCCGCAAGGCGGTCGAGCGTTCCATCGCGTGCCTCACTGCGATAGACACCGCAAACGCGCTTCTTGACTGCCTCGAGATGCACAAGACCATCCAAGACGTTGAGCTGGTCGATATCACAAAGATCTGATAAACGGACAGAGGACACCCTCACCTCCCGTCAGCGGGCAGGGAGGGGCGCCCTTTGCTGTTTTCTCCCCTGAAAGGAATTCATAATGAAAATCGGCAAATATCCCGTAAAGCACAGCTATAAGATCCCGCGGCTGATAACCGACGTTTTTTCGGTGGGCCTGGCAATATTTATCCTCTCCGTGGAATACATGTTCATGACGCTCTATGAGGAAAATCTCCGCACCAACATCGGCGAGAACATCGACAAGCTGGCGCAGGCAGACCCCACCATCGGCTGGAAGCACTGGATCACGCTGATATTCCCCGCTGCGGTGCTGGCGGTGTTTGCCGTTTATCTCGTGCTTGTGCTGACAAGCCACAGGATGAGCCGCCTTAACATCACCAAGCGCAATGCGCAGAAAGTCCGCGACCTGTATGCGCTGTGCGTTTCGCTCTGCAAGATTCCCGCGCTCATGTTCATCAGCGAGATGATGATGATAACTCACAACAAGATGCTGATGTCTGACGAGGGGTGGTTCTCAGTTCAGCTGGTGCTTGACCTGGTGGTGATAGCGCTGCTGATATGCGTATTCCGCAATTTGATGATAAAGGCGACCGAACCGGTGCAGTCCGCTGAGGAAAACACCGTGCATGTCCGGGCTGTGGTGAAGGAAGAAACTCCCGAGGACCCCGCGCCCGAAACCAAAGACGATACCGAAAGGAGCTAACATGAGCTACTATTGCGACAGGTACCCGATAATCGAGAAAAAGACACTCTCCCGGGACACCTATTCCATCACGATACTTGCGCCGGAGGCTGCCAAAGCCGCTCACACCGGGCAGTTCGCGAACATAACCGCGCCGGGATTTACCCTGCGCCGTCCCATTTCCATATGCGAGTTCAGCCGTTCAAGAGGCACTATCCGCTTTGTCTTTGAGGTAAGGGGAAAGGGCACCGAGGCCATTTCAAGGCTCAACCCCGGGGACAATCTGGACGTGCTCGGTCCGCTTGGCAACGGCTTCAAGATACCGGACAGCGCCCGCAAGGTCATTCTGGTGGGCGGTGGTATCGGAGTGCCCCCGCTGCTGGGTCTGGCAAAGAAGCTCGGCGACCGCGCGACTGCTATCCTGGGCTTCCGCGATTACAGCCGCATAATTCTCGCGGACGAGTTCGAAAAGTACGGCGCGAACACCGCGATATGCACCGACGACGGTTCCGTTGGCTACGACGGAATGGTAACGTCTCCGCTGGAGAGCACCATTAAGAATTCCGGCGCTGACCTGGTGTGCGCATGCGGCCCCATGCCCATGCTGAATGCAGTTGCAAAGGTATGCGCTGACAACAACGTACCCTGCAAGGTCTCCATGGAGCAGCGTATGGGCTGCGGAGTGGGCGCGTGCGTTGTATGTTCCTGCCTGACTGTGCGCAACGGTCAGGAGCATTACGCGAGGGTCTGCAAGGACGGCCCCGTATTCGACGCAAAGGAGGTAAAGTTCAATGGCTGACCTGTCCGTTAAGATAGCCGGTGTGGAATTCCCGAACCCGGTCATTGCAGCTTCCGGCACATATGGCAACGGTGAGTGCTTCACCGACCTGTACCCGCTTTCAAGGCTGGGCGGCGTTTCCTGCAAGGGAATGACCATCGAGCCCAAGATGGGCAATATCCCCCCGAGAATAGCAGAAACTCCCTCCGGAATACTGAATTCCGTGGGACTGCAGAACATTGGCGTGCACGGTTTCATCGAGTATTACCTCCCTACCCTCAAGGAAGAGGGCAACGTCATCATCGCGAATGTAGCAGGCGCAGTCATCGACGACTACATTGCAGCCGCAGAGGCTCTTGACGCCACCGACGTTGACATGATAGAGCTGAACATTTCCTGCCCGAATGTCAAGGCAGGCGGCGCGACCTGGGGAGTTACCTGCGAGGGCGCTTCCTCGGTAACAAAGGCGGTAAGGGCAGCCACCAGCAAGCCGCTTATCGTGAAGCTCACCCCGAATGTCACCAACATCACCGAGATAGCAAAGGCAGTCGAGGCAGAGGGCGCTGACAGCATTTCGCTGATAAACACGCTCCTGGGCATGCGCATCGATATCAGAAACAGGCGTCCGATACTCCACAATAACGTTGGCGGACTTTCCGGCCCCGCGATATTCCCTGTGGCAGTGCGCATGGTATGGCAGTGCTACAACGCGGTTAAGATACCGATAATCGGCATGGGCGGCATCTCCACATGGGAGGACGCAGTTGAGATGATGCTGGCAGGCGCTTCCGCTATCCAGATGGGCACTGCGATATTCACCGACCCGTGGTCGCCGATAAAGGTCATCGAGGGTCTTAACGACTACATGGACAAAAACGGCATAAAGGACCTTTCGGAAATAGTAGGTCAGGTAAAGCCCTGGCAGTGAATTTAATTCGGAATTCGGAATTCGTAATTCGGAATTTCAGTGCCGCTGTCGCGGCGTTATTCCGATTGTATCAATTTTAGATACGTCCCACGAATGTGGGACAACAATAATTCCGAATTCCGAATTAAGAATTCCGAATTGAAAAATCCCCCCCGTATAGGAGATAAACGTATGAAAATAATGTCCGTTGACTACGGCGACAGCCGCACAGGGCTTGCGATGTGCGATAAGGGCGAGGTGCTGGCTTCCCCGCTGTACACGATCAATATGAAGGATTTCGACCGCTGTGTTGAGATGGTAGCGCAGGCGGCGCTGGAAAACAAGGCAGAGCGCATAGTTGTCGGGAATCCCATAAACATGAACGGCACCGAGGGTCCGCGCTCCGAGAAGTGCAGACTGTTCGCGGACAAGCTGCGCGAACTTGTCGGCGTTGACGTCGTGATGTGGGACGAGCGTTCCTCCACGGTCACGGCTATCGGCTTCATGAACGACGTGAACAAGCGCGGAAAAAAGCGCAAGGAAGTGCTGGACTCCGCAGCCGCGGCAGTAATTCTCGACGGCTACCTCGCGTGGCGCAAAAATCACCCCGACGCCGACTGATAAATGGGTGAAAATGCTTGACATTCCGGCATATTAGAGGTAAAATATAATAGGGTGCAGTGTTTGTTCCTGCACCCTTTTTCACTTTTTTCATTCGAAATCCAAAACCGAAAGGAAAACATAGATATGAGCAATTTTCAGACAGCGAGAATATTCAGCGATAACATGGTGCTGCAGTTCAACAAGCCGCTGAGCGTGTTCGGCACCGGCGTTGACGGAACTGTCGTCACAGTAAGCATAACCGGCGAGGAAGCCGCGCAGACCTCTGCGATAGTCAAAAACGGCAGGTGGCTCGCAATGCTCCCCCCGCAGCCCGCGCAGGACTGCGTGGAACTCACCGTCACCGACGGCGCGGACGCTGTGAAATTCAGCAACGTGGCAGTGGGCGCGGTGTGGCTCGCAGGCGGTCAGAGCAATATGGAGCTTGAACTACGGAACTGCAGCACCGGCAGGGAAAGCCTTGAAAACGACATCACCCCGAATGTGCGCTTCTACTACACGATGAAGAAGTCCATCGCGGACGATACTTTCTTCGAGAGCGAAAAGTGCATGGGCTGGAACGATTTCTCCAACAAGGAGAGCGCAAAGTTCTGGAGCGCAGTGGGATACTACTTCGCAAAGGAACTGTCTGAAAAGCTCAACATCACCGTGGGAATTATCGGCTGCAACTGGGGTGGAACTTCTGCGAGCGCATGGATGAAGCGCGAGTACGCCGACGGCGAGACCGCGATTTATTTCGACGAGTACGACAGGGCGACAGAGGGAAAGACCGAGCAGCAGCTGAAGCAGGATTACCTGGATTATCAGGCATACCACGCTGAATGGGAGCGCAAGAGCGCGGAATACTATACCAACACCCCGAACCCCACCTGGGACGGTTGCCTTGAATATTGCGGGGAGAACAAGTACCCCGGTCCGGCTTCACCGCTTAACCCCGTGTCCCCGGGAGTGCTCCACAGGAGCATGGTGGAGCGTATCGCGCCCTACACCATGACGGGAGTAATCTGGTATCAGGGCGAGAGCGACGACCACCGTCCGGATATGTATTACAAGCTGCTCAACCAGATGATACGCTGCTGGCGCGACGACTGGAACGACGAGCTGTTCTTCGTCATCGGTCAGCTGCCCATGCACCGCTGGGAGGCAGACCCGGATTTCAAGAACTGGTGCAGGATACGCGAGGCTCAGGCAAAGACCACCCGCGAGGTTTCCGGCACTGCGCTTGCAGTTCTCACAGACTGCGGTGAATTCAGCGAAATTCACCCCAAGGACAAAAAGACCCCGGGACACCGCTTCTGCCTTGCAGCGCTCAACGGGTGCTATCAGGTGCAGTTCGTTGACGCTGAGGATGGAACGGAAGAGGGCGGATATTCCACCTTCAACCCGGAAGCATATGAAGTCTGCTGGAACGCTGACAGCGTTGACGTGTTCGTTTCCACCGGGCTTTGCCTTGAGGTAAAGGACGACGCAGAGCAGATAAGCGGATTTGAACTGATGGATATCAACGGCGAGTGGCACAGCGCCACCGCGGTGCTTTCCGACAAGGAACTCTGGAACGCAGGCGAGGGTACCGAGATACTCCATGTCACCGGCGTGGAATACCCCTGCGGCGTGCGTTATCTCTGGACGAACTACACCGAGGATATCCCGCTGAGGGACGGCGAGAATGACGTGCCGATGCCACCGTTCATCTTTGAAAAGCCCGGTTATCAGGGCTGATAAAGGAGCATTTTCATGGAAAAGGAAAAGATAGACAGAATAAACCATCTTGCCCGCAAGCACCGCGAGCATGGTCTGACGGAAGAGGAAAAGGCAGAGCAGCAGGCTCTCCGCGACGAATACCGCGCGGGCTTCAAGAAAGGTCTTGCGCAGCATCTCGACAACGTATACTACAAAATGCCGGACGGCAGCCTTGTAAAGGCGGTCAAGGGTGAAGTGAAGATACCCGGCGTTAACACGGAGGATAAGAAATGATAGCATTAGTCACCGGTGCAAGTTCCGGAATTGGCAGGGACATCGCGCGTTCCCTCGCAAGACACGGCATAAACGTGATAATCACCGCGCGCCGTCGCGACCGTCTTGAGGAACTCAAGGCAGAGTTGGTTGAAAAATACGGCGTAAAGGTGCACATAATCGTTGCGGATATCTCTGACACAAGGCAGTGCATAGAGCTTCACGACCGCGTGAAGAAATACAACATCGACATTTTCGTGAACAACGCGGGCTTCGGCGTTTTCGGGGAATTCACCGACACCGACCTCGGCCGCGAGCTTGACGAGATAGACGTGAATATAAAGGCGTTCCACACGCTGTTCAAGCTGTTCCTGCAGGATTTCAGGAAGCGTGATTACGGCTTTATCCTGAACACCGCGAGCAGCGCGGGATTTTTCCCGGGACCCTGCTTCTCTTCCTATTACGCAAGCAAGGCGTATGTTGTGAGAATGACGCAGGCAGTCCACGAGGAACTCCGCGCGGACCACAGCCATGTTTCGCTCTCGATGCTGTGCCCGGGTCCGGTGCAGACGGAGTTCATGGACAAGGCGCGTGTGAATTTCTCAGTGCCTCCGCAGTCCAGCGAGTATGTTGCGGAATACGCGGTGCGCGAGATGTTCGCAGGCACGCTCACCATTGTGCCCTCTCCGATAATGAAAGCGGGCATTTACCTTGGCAGGGTGGTCCCTGATTTCATTCTTGCATACTTCGCGAGAATGATACAGAGCAAGCGGGAGCGGCTGTGATATGGCGTCAACGACAGAAATAACGGTCCGCTACGCCGAAACCGACCGCATGGGAGTTACCCACCACGCAGTTTACCCCATATGGTTCGAGATAGCGCGCACGGATTACATCAAGAACGCGGCAATGAGCTATGCGGAGATGGAACAGCACGGCGTGATGATACCCGTTACCGGGATATCCTGCAGGTACAGGCTCCCCACGGGGTACGACGACGCGCTGGTGATAACCACAAAGATCACGAGATTTTCCCCGGCGCGGGTGGAATTCAGCTACACCGCAGTCAAGAAGGGCGAAACGGAAGTGCGCTGCGAGGGCACAAGCGCACATGCATTCGTGGACTCTGAGACATTCCGGCCGCTGAACCTGAAAAAGGCTATGCCGGAACTTTACGCAAAGCTTGAGGCAGAAGCCGCAAGGGATATGGCAGACTGACTGCAGAGCATGGAGAAAATATGAAGCGATTTATTATACTGGGCGGAGTTGTTCTGCTGGGAGCTGTCGCGGCGCTGATGTTCACGCTGTTCCCGCAGCGGCAGCAGGGCATAGCCGCTTCTGCTGAAGCCGATGGCGAAATATCGCTGTCCGAAAAGGAAAGCGAGCCGTCCGGCGTGGTGAGTTTTTCACTTCCCTCCGGTTTTTATGCCGAGAATATCTCGGTGGAGCTTTCCGGGGAGGGCAACATTTATTTCACCACCGACGGCTCCGACCCCACCCCCGACAGCGGGACGCTGTACACCGCGCCGATAGAGATCAACGCTTCCACCGAGGTGACTGCTTCCACGATAAAGGCAGTCGCGGTGGACGGCGACGGAAATTCCGGCAGCATTTACACCACAAGCTATGTCACCGGGCAGGATATTGACGGGCGTTTCGGCGACAACACGCTGATATTCGTGCTGAGCACCGACCCGTATAATCTGTACGATTACGAATACGGCATTGCGGTGCCCGGCAAGGTGTACGACGACTATGTAAAGGAACACCCCGGTGAGGAGATATCCTACAACGCCCCGGGCAACTACTACATGACCGGCATGGAGTGGGAGCGTCCCATTTACGTCGAGGTGTTCGAGAGCAACGGCAGCAAGGTGATAGACCAGGCTGCGGGCGTAAGGCTTTCCGGCGGGTATTCACGAGTGCCTGACCAGAAGTCGCTCAGGCTCATAGCGCGTAAGAAATACGACCCGGACAACGGCAAGTTCAAGTACGCGTTTTTCAACGGCGCGGAAACCCAGGACGGCGTTCCTGTTTCGGAATACGACCGCATAGTGCTGCGAAACGGCGCCAACGACCGTGAATTCGCAGGGGTGCGCGACGAGCTTTCGCAGAAACTCGCGCAGGATTACGGCTACCCGGTGACGCAGCACTGCACGCCGGCAGCGGTGTTCCTCAACGGGGAATACTATGGGTTTTCCTGGGTGCACGAGAATTACAACGATGACTACCTTGCGACCTACTTCGGCGGGAACAAGGAGAACTACGAGATAATCAGCAACACCGAGGACGCCGACGAGGGCAGCGAGCGTGCTCTCGCGGATTACGCAAAGGTGTATGAATACTACGAAAAGGACCTCACGGACGACAAGACGTTCGCGGAGTTCTGCGAGCTGGTGGACATCGACAACTTCATGCAGTATTACGCAATGGAAGTGTTCATCGCAAACAAGGACTGGCCCGGAAACAATTACAAGGCATTCCGATATTACCCCGACGATGACGAGGAAGCGACGGGCTTCCGCGACGGCAAGTGGCGCTTTATGTTCTTCGACGCGGAATACGCATGGAGCCTTTACGGCGACCGACCCAACCAGAACACTCTGCGCGACCTGCTCGACGGCTCCCATATGAGCGGCGAGAGCAAGGCGCTCATAGCGCTCCTCGCGCGGGACGACATGAAGCAGAAATTTGCTGCGACGATGTCCGACCTTGTGGCGTACGCGTTTGAAGAAAATCACATCAACGAAACTCTCGACGAGCTGTTTGAGATAAGCGACAACGAGCAGTTCTACGCGCTTGACAATGGGATAACCTCCACTTGGGCAAACCGCGGTACATTCGCGGACAGCCGCCAGCAGATACGCGATTTCGCTTCGGTGCGCAGGACTTCCGTGTTCAACAATATGTACAGGCTTTTTGAGTGGGAAGCGGACGAATACAGCGTGTCCGTCACCTGCTCCCAGGGCGCTGTCACACGCCTGAATTCCCAGGAGAAAAAGGGCAGGGGGAGCCTGTGGGGCTCCTATAACAAAGCGGCGAGCGTGCCGCTTTCCGCTGACGTTGCGGACGGCTGGGAGTTCGTGAAGTGGGAGATAAACGGCGTGGAATACACCACCCCCGAGGTCGCGATAACGGCTTCCATGGCAGACAGCGACGGCAGGGTCTCCGCAAGGCTCGTCACGCAGAAGAGCGAAGAAACCGGGCTTCCGCTGCAGATTAAGACCATCTGCACCGAGCCAAAGGCGGGGTACATAGTTCTCTACAACCCCAACAGCGAAGCGGTTTCCACAGCGGGGCTTTACCTCACCGACAAGCCGGAAAACCTGCAGCGCTGGTCGATACCCGCAGAGAATATCCCCGCGGGCGGGGCGCTGCTGATAGTCACCGACAACAACAAGACTGAACAGGCGCTGCACCAGCTGCAGGCCAATTTCAGCCTTAAAAAGGGCGAAACGCTGACGCTCTCAGACGCCGGCGGGAATATCCTCGGCAGCGTGCCCGTGCCGGAGATAGGCACAGGGTTCGTGTATTCGCTGCAGGATTATGGTGAATACCGCGTGGTATCCGCACAGTGAGAAAGGACATGTCATGGACGAGAAAAAACGTGAACGCCTGATGAAGGTAATACGCGTAGTCGCGCTTATTCTGGCGGTGATAATGATAATAGGCGTGGCGTTTCAGGGCTTCCTGTATTAACAGTCAGAAAGGAATAACATGGGATTATTTTACAACAACAACGTTGCCGGTTCCGGCGTAGCGAAGCACGGAAAGCAGAAAAAGCCGTTCTTCCGTTTCTGGGAAATCTTTCTGAACAAGTTCTGGGTGTTCATCGAGATCAACTTCATCTATCTGCTGTTCTGCATTCCGGTGGTGACTTTCGGCCCTGCAACGGCGGCAATGACCACACTCATGCGGAACATCTACCTTGAAAGACCGCAGTTCATCTTCCACGATTTCTGGAAGGCGTTCAAGAAGAATTTCTGGCAGTCCCTCGGCGTGGGCGTATTCGACGTGTGGTGCATATGCATCGCGGTGTTCAGCTTTATTTTCTTCAGCGCGAATATCGACAACAACGACCAGCCTTTCTGGCTTTTCTATGCGCTGGTTATGGCTGTGGAAATAGTTGTGCTGATGATGAACTTCTACATTTTCCCGCAGATAGCGGCGCTTAATCTCAAGCTTCCGCAGATACTCAAGAACTCGCTGATACTGGCGTTCGTCAACATCAAGGGCAACCTTATCACACTGGCGTTCTTCCTAGTTTATCTCGCTCTGCTGGGATTTTTCACGATACCCATGCTGATAATGCTGCCGATACTGCCGTTTGCATGGCTGTCGTTCCTGTCGGTGTTCAACTGCTACCCGGCTATACAGAAATACATCATTAACCCGTTCTATGAGCAGCAGGGGCTGAAAAACCCCGAGCTCCCCGAAGATGACGACGAAGAGGACGAGGATGTTATCTTTGAGGATCGTGGCGGCGAGGAAGCTCCCATGGTCATCAAGAAGAACGACAAGGGTGGAAAGGTAATAAAGTAATGAGCAAGAAAAAGAAAAGATCCGGCGGGGAATTCGTTTTCTTCGTGCCGGATCAGGGAGAGGGCGCCGCAAAGGGCGTCGTTATCGCGCTGAAGGTGCTTATGCTTATCATCACGACGATATGCTGCCTGGTGTTCGGAATATTCGGCCCGGTGGTCATCTGGACCGGCGACAGCTATGCTGACGGCGTTTCCGGCAATCCCGCGGTGCTGACGTGGCTGATATCCTCCTGCATTTACATCGTGGGAACTTTCGTGATAATGCTGGGGCATTCCCGGGTCGCTGCGATTATCGACATCGTGGGAATGCTCGGTTCGCTGGCGACGTACTACCTGTTCGTCACAAACGCGTTCGACCCTGATATTTCCGTGGGACCCACGCAGCTTTACATGCCGAGTATTTCTCTGACGGTGATTGCAGTCATCATAGCAATGCTGATAAACATTCCGAAGTGGCTCGACAGGCAGGCTGAAAAGGCTCGCGAAAAGGCTCCGTCAATAATCGTCGACGATGATGACGACGAATAAAAATCACCCCCGGAACGGTTCATTCCGGGGGTGTTGTATTATCTTTTCCAGGCTGAGGTTATCGTCATTTTATCGTAGGTGTCGCGCACGCTGATTATCTTAAGAAGCACTGCCGAGAATACCGCAGCGCAGCCAAGCACCACCGTGACGCCGGGTCTGACAAGGATAATCGCGAGCATAGCCACCGAGTAGGTGAGGATAAGCCTGTAGAAATGCGGATTTACTTTGAAAAGGAACGAAAACATCAGGTAAGTTATCGCGAGTATCAGCACCGGCCGGAAATCAGGGGCAATCCCTAGCAGCACGCCGAATGAAACCGCGATCCCCTTGCCGCCGCTGAACTTGTGCCATATCGGGAACAGATGCCCGAGCACCGGAGCGACCATGACCAGGACAAGTCCCAGTCCCTTTCCGCTGAACCTGATGAACATGAACACCGGCAGGAAGCCCTTCAGCAGATCGCATATCAGCGTGAGCGCGCCGCACCAGAAACCACCGTAGGTGTAAGCGTTGTAAGTCCCGGGGTTTTTGTCGGGGGTGTCGGCTGTCACGTCCTTTCCGCAGAAGAAGTCGGAAAAGTACCTCGCAAAAAGCAGACTTCCGGCAAGATAGCCGAACGTGGAAAATATAAAGGTTTTCAGCATGGAGTGCTCCTTTCTGTAAGGCGTGACTGTACTGCAGCCAGCCCTTGTGCCGTATTCTGGTCATAATAGCCCTATTATCTATATTTATATTCTACACTATATTATATAAATCGACAAAGGACAAATGAAACACTTTGTCCAATAAATCTAAATTAATTCACATGTGAGCGCAAAGATGAGTATGTTGGCATATAGTACCATTACATAATATGCACAATGAGGGGATCTTTTCAGTTGATTTTTTGTTCGATTTTCCATTAAGTTCATGAATTGCATTGCCTGATGTCACAAAATCTACACACATTCCGATTATACTGTGAATGTAAACGGAAAGCCGCAGGGAGGCGGCAATAACGATAACATGACACAGAAAGGCTCGTGATATTATGAAAACCTACAAATATTTCGCACTTATCTGCGCGGCTGTTGTGGCTGCAGCTTCCACCGGTTGTTCAAATAATTCCGCAAATTCCGGCAGCACCGGAAGTTCGGTGACTTCCACCAACGATACTTCGCATACGACCTCCGAAGCAGGGACAGAAGATGTGAAGCAGTCCGAAAGCTACAAGACCGTGAAAGTCACCGCTGTTGACGGAAACACCATAACCGCTGACGAGGGGGACATTGTTTCCGGTGGGGCGCCGGGTCAGCCCGGGGACGGTTCCGCGCCGGAGAAGCCCGGTGATGATTCCGGCGGAAGCGGTTCCGGAGATGGTTCAGGCGCCCCCGACAAGCCCGACGGGGAAGCAGGCAGCGCTCCCGGTGGAATGGGCGGCAGCACGTTTGAAGCTTCCGGCAGCAGCATGACGTTCACGGTGACTGACGACACCAGTATCTCCGTGGAATTCCTGCAGGGCAGCAGCGACGGCACCATTGACGATATCGCGGTTGGCAGCGTGCTTGCAGTCACACTGAACGACGACGGCACCGCAGCTTCCGTAGTAGTGAAGAACATGAATGCCGGCAGCGGCTTTGGCGGCAGCGGAGAGGTGACTAATGGCACTTCCGCGAACACGATAAGCGAGAACACCACCGAGAGCGATACCGAGTACTTTTCCACCGGCGACGACGAGAATGCACTGCGCGTTGACAGCGCGGAAGTTACCCTCACGAACATCACCGTCAACAAGAGCGCCGGAAGTTCCTCCAACACCGAGGACGGCGACTTTTACGGGCAGAATGCGGGCTTCCTCGCGCTGAATGGCGCCAGGGTCACGATAACAGACTCCACCTTTAACACCGGCGTAGTTAACGGAAACGCGGTGTTCAGCTACGGCGAGGGAACCACCGTGAATATCTCCGACAGCAAGATACGCACCACTGAGCGCAATTCCGGTGGTATACAGACCACCGGCGGCGGTACGATGAACGCGACCAACCTTGACGTGCAGACCGAGGGTAATTCCTCAGCGGCTATACGTACCGACCGCGGTGGCGGAACAGTGAACGTCGATGGCGGAAAGTACGTCACCAACGGCACCGGAAGCCCCGCTATATACTGCACCGCAGACATTACGGCAAGCAACGCCGAGCTGACCGCGAACGCCAGCGAGGGCGTAGTCGTCGAGGGCAAGAACAGCATAACGCTGAACAACTGCACGCTCACCGGCAACATGGAAAACACCTACGGCGGGGACTCCGACGAGAATATCCACACCATCATGATATATCAGAGCATGTCGGGCGACGCTGACATCGGTGAAGCGTACTTCACCGCAGAGGGCGGCAGCATAACCGGGCTTTCCGGGGATATGTTCTATGTAACGAACACCGACTGCACGATATCCCTCAAGGACGTTGCGTTCACCCTGGCGAATGACACGTTCCTGCGGGTGGAGGGCAATTCAAGTTCCCGCGGCTGGGGCACTGAGGGCGCCAACGGCGGCGACGTGATACTCACTGCCGAGGACCAGACCATCGAGGGCAATATCCTGGTGGACAGCATTTCCGGTCTTGACATGACTATGACGAATTCCACATTCAGCGGCGCGATAAATCCCGACGGCGAGGGCGGCACAGTCAAGGTGACTATGGACGGCGGCTCCACATGGTCGCTCACCGGGGACAGCTACGTTACTGAATTCAGCGGCGACGTATCCCGGATAACTTCCAACGGCTATCACCTTTATGTAAACGGCGAACAGATAGTTTAACTTTTAGAGGTGACATTTTATAAGATCCTTCATAGCAGACTGTCGATAAAGGCGCATCTGCACATTTCTCAACAGTCTGAAAAGGCTTTGAGCAAGATCGGCTCCGGTCAGTTCCACTGACCGGAGTTTTTTATGTGTTTTGTTACTTTGATGAAATTCGCTGAATATAACGCGTTACCTGAGATTTGTGAGATAAATATAGGGTTTTGTCTACTGAAAATTCCCGCGGGATATGATACAATGATATCAACAAAATAAAACACTTCTGCGAGGTATTCATCATGCTGAACAATGCAAAAAACGGAACTGTCAGGATACTCCCCGGCGTTTTCCGCGAGAGAATGGACGTTAACCGTCGCTATCTCATGGAACTCGACACCAACTGCCTGCTCCAGAATTTCTACCTTGAAGCGGGAATAATCCTCCCCGGGCTGCAGGTGGTCGACGACCCCACCACCGCTAATATCCACTGGGGCTCGAACAAAAGAACATCTGCATTTCCCCCTGACAAAGAATGTTTATGAACATTATACATCATGAACACGTCAGCCGTCAAGGGAGCGTGGCTTTTCTGCGCGCTTTTTTTGCGTGAATTCCCGGGTGCGCCGTATGACTGTGCCCGAAAGCGCCAGCACCACCGGGAGATTGACCGCAGCCATCATTCCGTTGAACATATCCGCGATACCCCACGCGGAGGACATGTCGATCACGCCCCCCAGCGCCGCAAGCAGCGTGTATACCACCCTGAAAGGAATCACCGCGCGTTCCCCCACGAGGTATTCCGCGGCCTGCGCGCCGAAGCTGCCCCAGCCTATCACCGTGGTGAATGCAAACAGCGCCACTGCTGCGGAAAGCAGCATTCCTGCGGCGTTGCCGAACACCGACGAGAACGCGATCGTCATGAGTTCGGCGCCGGTGACTTCTTCCAGCGTGGCTTCCCATTGAGTGCCGTGCGGGGTGCTGTGCGGTATCCCGGTGAGTTTCATGACGTTTGAGCAGGTGACGCCGCTTTCCGATATCAGCACCGTGAATTTCTCACCGTAAACTGTCCGCATCTGCGCTGCCTTACCGGAGCCGACAGTCAGCAGGGGAGCGCCGCTGGTGACAAGGCTGTCGCATTCCGTCAGCCGGAAGTACTGCGGCTGTGCGCTCACGTTGTTGAACGCTTCCTGCATGGGGATTTCCCGGCAGGGGCTTGCCAGCAGCACGAATGCAGTCATGGAACACATGACGATGGTGTCGAAGAACACCTCGAAAATGCTCCACATTCCGTGCACGCAGGGTTCTGTCTCAGACATGGAAGCATGTGCAGCCACTGAGGAACCAAGCCCCGCTTCATTCGAGAATACCCCTCTCCTGAAGCCCATGCTCACAGCCTGCTTGACCATGTATCCGCTGACGCCTCCCGCAGCCGCTTCCAGCCCGAATGCGCTGCGGAATATCAGCCCCATCACGTCGGGCAGGCGCGTGATGTTGACCGCGAGAATGTACACAGCTGCCGCGATATACAGCGCGGACATCACCGGCACTATTTTTGCGGTGACTGCGGCAGTCCGCTGGGCGCCGTTCTTTTCCCTGCCAGTGAAGAAAACCGCGCCCGTGACCAGCGCCAGAACTACCGCAGTGACCACCCCGGGAATTCCGAAGCCAGCCTGAATGGACTGTGCGGCGCAGTTCATCTGCACGATATTCCCCATGCCGAAGGAGGAAAGCACGCAGGCGCCGGCGAAAACAGCTGCAAGCGGTTTCGCGAGAGGCTTTGTGACGCGCTTTTCCGACAGCCCACCGCGAATGTACCACATCGCGCCGCCCTGCCAGCTTCCGTCGGGCTTCCTGCGGCGATAGAGACAGCCCAGCAGGTTTTCAGCATAACCTGTCATCATTCCGAGCACAGCGGAGATCCACATCCAGAAAACCGCTCCCGCGCCCCCGGTGGAAAGCGCCGTCGCCACCCCGGCGATATTTCCGGTGCCGAGGGTCGCGGCAAGCGCGGAGGACATCGCCTGAAACGGCGTTATAGAGCCACCCGATGAGGAATTCCCGCGGGAGAAGATGGTGCTCTTCAGCCATGTGCCGGCGCGGCGCAGCTGGAAAAATCCCGTGCGCACGGAAAAGTACGCCCCCGACGCCAGCATCATCGCCAGCATCGGAGCGCCCCATAATATGTCGTTTGCGCTGTTTATAAGGCTCCTGAGCAGTTCCATAAATTCCCCTCCCGGACAGATATCGGTACATGCATATTTACCGTTCTCATGGGATATTACAGAAATAATACACAACTTTTGCATATTGTGAGAAATACGTGAGTTTTTTGCGATTTTTTTATTTAACTGCCGACGAAAATATGGTACAATAAATTTAACATTGGTGAAATGTCTGGCATTTTCAGACAGAGTAGCACCGTTCACGCAGAAATCAGGTTATATCGGCTGACCGGACGGCTCCGTGGACGCAATGACTCCACAGCGCCCACTGGAGGTAACAAAATGGATTTTCGTTACAAATTACTGCTGATAGAGGACGATGAAAGCGTAGAACACTACACCTGCCGCATGCTGGAGATAAACGGCTATGACGTGGTTTCCGTGAACAATGGCAGCGACGCAAAGCTTATGGCAAAGTCCCACTGCCCTGATGTGATACTGCTTGACCTGGGGCTCCCCGACATGGACGGCATGAGCGTGCTGAAAAGCGTGCGCGGCTGGTCGCAGGTGCCGGTGATAGTGGTTTCATCCCGCGGGGACGAGGAGGACAAGGTGACTGCGCTGGAAAACGGCGCCGACGATTATGTCGTCAAACCGTTCGGCATGCAGGAGCTTCTCGCGCGGATAAGGGTGGCACTGCGCCATGCGCGCTCTGCAGGCAACAATGCGGAAGTACAGCGCGATATGATCGAAGTCGGCGACATGCGGATAGACTACCAGAAGCACCGCGTGTATATCGACGGTGTTGACGCAGAACTCACCCAGAACGAGTTCCGGATAGTCGCGCTGCTGGGGCAGTTCCGGGGCACGGTGCTGAAATACGACGACATCATGACCCGTCTGTGGGGGCCGAATTCCACCGGCAACAACCAGATACTGCGCGTCAACATGGCGAATATCCGTCGCAAGATAGAGCCGGACCCTGCACATCTGAGGTACATAATCACCGAAAACGGCGTGGGCTACCGTATGCTCGACGATGAGGAATACAAAGAAGCGCTTGCACAGTCCAGCGGGCAGACTGAATAAAAGAAACACCCCGTTTCCGCGGCATTCCGCACTGAAACGGGGTATTATTATTTGCTGAGAAGCACGACCGCCTGGGAGCCGACGCCCATTCCCGCAAGGCCAAGACCCTCTTCAGTGGTGGCTTTTACGCTCACCTGTGAAATATCGCACCCGAACGCGGCTGCAAGGCTCTCGCGCATGGGAATGATGAACTTCGCGAGTTTGGGGCGCTCCGCGATGATCGTGATGTCGAGGTTCCCGAGTTCCCACCCGTGGGAGCGCATCAGGGTTATCACCTCCGCGAGAAGCTTCATGCTGTCGGCGCCCTTGTACCTCGGGTCGCTGTCCGGGAACAGCTTTCCGATGTCGCCAAGTGCCAGCGCACCGAGTATCGCGTCCATGAGCGCATGCGCTGCAACGTCCGCGTCAGAATGCCCGAGAAGCCCCAGCTCTGAGGGGACTTCCACCCCGCAGAGGATCAGTTTTCGTCCCTCGACAAGACGGTGTACGTCATAGCCTGTGCCTATCCTTACCATTTTTTACCACGCTCCATATATCATATTAGGTAACCTCTAAAAACCGGGACACGAGCAGATTTCGCACATGACTTATATCAGATGCTAGGCGTCAAACCGCAGTAATACTGTATGTATTTC
>ERZ827156.368-NODE-368-length-66170-cov-13.597973_pt1 | contig 66170 bp, 62 predicted proteins | sample MGYA00519919_ERZ827156 | MGnify/ENA primary metagenome ERZ827156 (study PRJEB31778, sample SAMEA3449269) | human gut metagenome | biome: human gut; feature: human-associated habitat; material: faeces | place: United Kingdom | collected 2010/2012 ... | reverse complement strand
GGGTTTAGCGAAGCATGGGCGGAAAGCTGCCCGTCAAAACCGATAGTGTTCGGCTCTAAGTCAACTTAACAAAAGAGCACCCCTCGGGGTGCTCTTTTTCTTTATTTTAAAACTTTACGAAGCCGGTGAGTGTGCCGAGGGGATAGCCGAGCGTCCAGTCGTTCTCGCCGCATTTGGGGCAGACCGTGCCCTTTTCGTGCAGCTCGTCGATGTATGCCTCGGCACGCTGGATGTACATATTGCTTTTTGCGACATGCTTGCACTTCTGGCAGTAGACGAGGTAATTTGCAAAGCTGTCGTATATGCCCTTTTTGCGGTTTTCCTTTTCCTCATATGAGAGCGCTCTCGGGAGAATGTTCGGATTTTTATAGCTCATAGTCCACGCTCCTTATATCAGATGCTCACGCTTGACGCTGTCGTGGTGCTTATCCAAAATGGGCACAACAATGCTGCGCATGAGACGCATATCGAGATTATAATAGTAAACGGCAAACAGCGCAGCGAGCGTGGCCGTGCTTATGCCCAAGATCTTAGCAAAAACTTTCATACTGCTGCTCCTTTCTTACCAGCCCAGCTCGTCGTCAAAGTCGACGAGGGTCGGGTCAATGGGCTCTTCGTGCAGAACCGACTGCATGTACTGATTTACGACCTTGCGTGCCTCATTTGTCGGCACGATGCGGCAGTCCATCAGCGAATGCGGCATCCAAACGATATCAAACTTATCACGGTGCTTGTGGAACTCCTCCTCAAGCAGCCCCTGAGCGCCTGCCATGCCCTTGCAGCCGATATCGTCATACATGATTATCATGTCGCAGTTGAACTTCTCGGCAGTTTCCCACATCTGCATGAGGTGGCGGTTGCCGCCGACAGTGTGGGTACGCATGGGCGTTCTTGCGTGCCAGTCGGCAATGTCGCTCATCATGGTGTCACGGTCGGTGGTATCGACGATGTTGTGGCCGGTCAGCGAGTCCATGTTGATGACGGTCATGATGCCCCAGCAGTTATACAGCCACTGAACGCCGTGGGCATAGTAGGTCGAGCCGCACGACCATGCCAGCGCACGGTGGCGGGCAAGCGGGAACGGGTGGATATTCTTGCGCGCGCACTTTTCAAAGACACGGTTTATCTTCTTGTTTGCCTTGAGGAAGTACCTCGTGCCGCCCTGCTGATAGAAGTAGATGCGGAACAGTCCCTGCACAACGGAGTTGAGTGCGCCGTTATCGCTCTTGGCGTAGATATCCCAGCGGTTGAGCGAGCCGCGGTTAAATTCGTTTGTGTCCTCAATGTGCTTTATAAACGCATTCCAGTCAAACGCAACGCCGAACTGCTGCTCGAGAAACTCAATCGCCGAGTATATCTCGTGCACGCCGAGCTCCTTGGTGGTCGGGTCATCGTACATGAGCGGCGATACAAACGGGTGCACGGCCTTCTTGCCGTCACTCGACAGCGCACGCCACATGGCGGTATTGTCCATCATGTTTGCATCGCAGGGGTTATTGGTCGTCAGCCAGCAGTTGCCGATATCGGGGTACTCTCTGTCAACGGCGACACCGACCTCGACCAGCGGCAGCGTGCACATGTCGCCCGGGATGCCGCAGGCGACGGCCTGATCGACATAGTAGCAGCCAAGCTGCTTTCTCATGAGCGGAAGCATGAACGCTGCGTGCTGCTGCATGTTTATCGCATAATGTCCGGGGAAGCCGAAGATTATGTGCTTGGGCAGGGTGTAGTCAAACGCAACGGTGACATCCGTCCACTTCGTCTCGCCCAGCTTGCGGTCGGCACGCAGGCTCTTCCACAGCGTGTCGATCGAGTCGGATATCATGCAGTCGAGAGCGTAGAGGTCTGCTCTGAGCGCCTGACCACGGTCGCCCTCTATCCACTTGTCGACCATCATCGGGGCTGCCAGATACGCCGACAGCCAGCGGTATTTCCAAAACGCCTTTGCTATGCGAATGGGGTCGTGCATGACGAATATCGCCATCTTGCCCCATGTGCACAGCCACTTGTAAAACGCAAAGGCCGTGTCCTTCACGCCTCGCCACTCACGGCGGGCATAGAAGTTCGTACCCTCAATGTATCTCTGACCTATGTAATGGCAGGGCTCGTCGCCTTTGAGGAAATGCTCAAGGGTGCCGTACTGCTGCTTGATGCTGATCTTTCTTTTCCACATAGCTTTCCCCTCCTTATTCTGCCTGAAGTCTCTTGATCTCAAGCGACTCGACAAATGCCTGGAACCTCGTGCGCAGCTGACCGGTCGCAGCGTTTGCGTAGTCACGCTCTATCTGACAGGTCGGTATCGCCGAGGGAACATTAAGGCCCTCGGCCAGCCACTTTGCCGCTATGGCCCTTTCGTAGCCCCAGTATTCGCAGAACTTCATGTTCTGGAGGATGATGCCCTCGGCATTGTAGTCCTTTGCAACATCGTACAGGTAGTTCTTGCGGGAGATGATGCTCTCGGTGCCCATGGTGCGGGGGCACTCGTTTATCTTCATGTAGTGCTCTGCAAGCGCATCAAGGGGATCCTGTCCCTCATTTACGACTATCTGCTCTCTGCCGGGCAGCGAGCCGAAGCAGTAGCGGTCGGCAACGACGAGTGCGCCGCACATTTCGACGAGCCTCGTAAACTCCGGATCGTCTATCTCCGAGCCTGCGAGCATGACCCTCGTGCGGAACGGTGGGTTCTCGTCGGGCTTGCGGGTCTTGAGCTCCTCAAGCGTCTCACGCAGCTTGTCAATGATGAGATACTTCGGGCAGACCTCGGACACGAGCTGGATGACATGGAACTCGTAGCCGGTGATTGGCGGGTTATCGAGCTTGCGGAAGTCGCCGATCTCGCTTATGATGCGGCAAAGCTCGTTGTGGCGGCCGATAGCGTCGAGTATCTTCTCGTCGGAAAAGTCCACACCGTAGACCTCTTTCATGGGAGCAATGATCTTCTTTTCGATCTGACGGCGGAAGTAGCCTGCATACCACTCGCCCTTTTTGGTGGGCATGTCGATACAGCAGACAAAGAACTTTTCATTCGGGATGAGCTTGCAATACTCAAAATACTGCTCCATGCGGTTCATGGTGGTGCAGCACTCCTGACCGATGAGGGCGGAAATGAAGTTGTAGCCGCCTTCAAAGGCACGCTCTAAAATGCTCTTGGAGTAAGGGCAGGAGCGATTTGTCATGTAATAGGTCGCAAGGTCGGGATTGACGCAGCCGGGTGCTCTTAGTCTCACGCCGAAGCAGCCATCGATATCCAAAAGCGGCTCGGGTATGTACGAGCAGTTGTACGCAAGCGCAAGCTTGCCCTCCGAGCACGCTTTTTTCACGAGCTCGTTGTTTGCCTCCTGGAGGAGGCTTTCAAAATAAATCAGATGCTTTAGATCTCTCATTAGTTTTCCCCCGTTTATTTCTGTGACTTAAGCTGACGGAAGCCGAGCCGCTATCGGTTTTGACGGGCAGCTTTCCGCCCATGCTTCGCTAAACCCCTAGTCCATATATATCCATTATGGCCGTCGGGCTTTATCTTTGCCTGAACGAAAATCTGCTCCCTCAAAACTGCAGGGCATCTGTCAGTAGTGTTTTTCGAGGGATTTTCGGCTTTCTTTGGTGAAGGCGTGTCGTAACCCGCCAAGACAAAAAAGGCGAAAAGCGCCGAAAGGGCACACTGACAGACGATAGAGGGTCGACTTCCGTCAGCTTCTTAGCCAAGATGTTAATATTTTAGCACCAACAAAATACAACTTCAATTACGATATGCATTTTCGCCGTTTTGTCCATTTGAAAGCTCCGTTTTTGTGCATATTAACAACAGGAATTTGTACTAATACTTTGCGAGTAAATATAAGAAAACGGTGCAGCAATAAAACTGCACCGTTTTGTACGAAGTTTTTATTATCTGCGCCGTCTTTTGTTCCTGCGGCGCTTTGATTTTGATGGAACAAGCAGGTATATTCCCGCAAATCCGCCGATAAACATGACGGCAAGGCCGATTATAAGCATCAAATCTTCCATTGTCTTACCTCCTTGAGCCGAGCATCAACAGTGCCAGCAGCGGGTATATCTCGAGCCTGCCTATGAGCATTGCGACGGATAAAACTATCTTTGCAAAGCCCGAGTAGGCCGCATAGCTTCCCGCAGGGCCTATAAGCCCGAAGCCGGGGCCGATGTTGTTTACGCACGACACCGCTGCGCTTATATCCTCCTCGAAGCCGAGCCCGTCTATGCTGACTAGGATAAAGGTCACGACGGTGACTGCGAGGTACAGGGCAAGGTAGCTCAAAACGCTGCGCTCCTGCTCGTCTGTGAGCACCGTGCCGTTGAGCTTTACCGAATTTACGGCTCTGGGGTTTATGCTGCGGCGCAGCTCGTTTGCGCAGACCTGCGCAAGCACCGTCACACGGGAAATTTTAAGCCCGCCCGCCGTCGAGCCCATGCAGCCGCCGCAGAACATGAGGATAAACAGCACCGCCTTTGCAAGCTGCGGCCATGCGTTGAAGTCTGCCGTGGCGTAGCCGGTGGTGGTTATGATCGATGCCGTCTGGAATGACGAGAGCCTTATGACCTCGGACACGCTGTTGTACATGGGATAGATGTTTATGCACACGATGACGGTGGCAGCGGCGAAGATGCCGAGGTAGCAGCGCAGCTCGTTTGAGCGCAGCACCTCACGCCATCTGCGCATGAGCACAAGGCAGTAGATATTGAAGCTCACGCCGAACAGCAGCATGAACACCGTGATGACCCATTGCAGATACGCACTGTACGATGCGATGCTGTCGGCCTTTATGCCGAAGCCGCCGGTGCCTGCCGTGCCGAGAGCGTGCACGACGCTGTCGAACACCGGCATGCCGCCTGCGATGAGAAGAATGGTCTCCAAAAGCGTCAGTGCGATGTAAATGCCGTACAGCAGCTTTGCGTTGTTTTTCGCCTTCGGTGTGAACTTATCCAGCGAATGACCGGGCATCTCGGCCTTGAGTATGTTCGTCGAGCCGCTGCCGCTTCCGGCGGCTATCGCCGTGACGAGGACAAGGATGCCCATGCCGCCCAGCCAGTGGGTGAAGCTGCGCCAAAACAGAAGGCTGCGGCTCATGCGCTCAACATCGGTTAGAATGGATGCGCCGGTGGTCGTAAAGCCGCTGACGGTCTCGAAAAATGCATCGGGAAAAGACGATATCTCGCCGCTTGTCAAAAACGGCAGGCAGCCGGCGAGCGATGCAAACAGCCATGTCAGCGCCGCAACGGCGAGGCTGTCACGCACCGACAGCGGCTTTCCGGCCTTTCGTGTCGGCAAAAACATCACGGCACCGAGCGCTGCTGCGGCGGCAGCGCCTATGAGAAGATCGTCCGTACAGCCGTCGGAGTAAATGACGGAAACGCCGAGCGGTAAAAGCATCAGCGCCGCTTCAAGCAGCAGCACCTTTCCTATTATGTTGAAGATCATTTTGTAATTCATTGCAATATATCCGAAAGGTCGCAAAGTCTTTCACCTGCGGCGATAACAATGACCTTGTCATTCGGGAGTATGGCATCGCTGCCCTTGGGAATGATCGTCCTGCTGCCTCTTATTATACCGGCGATAAGTATGCCGGGCTTGGTGTCAAGATCCTTCAGCTCCACGCCCTGCTTTGTAAAGCTCGCCGACACGGCAAATTCAAGAGCCTCAATGCTGCCGTCCATAAGAGTGTAAAGCGTTTCGATGCTGCTGCCGGCAGAGCTGCTGAGCGAGCGGGCATACAGCGTTACTATATCGGCGGTGATGCGGCTGGGCGATATCACGCAGTCGAGCCCGAGCTTACCGCTTATATCAACAAAGCCCGCCTGATTTACCTTGGCAATGACCTTGGGCACATTTTTACCCGAAGCGTAAAAGGCACTCAGAATATTTTCCTCGTCTATGCCGGTGAGGGACACGAATGCATCGGTGTCGTCTATGCCCTCTGAATCGAGCAGCTCGTGTCGGCTGCCGTTGCCGCATATGATGCTCACCGAGCGGGGCAGCGTTCCGCTCACCATGTGGCAGCGGTCGATGTCCTTTTCTATCACCTTCACATGGTGGCCGCTCTTTGCGAGCCTTTCCGCAAGATCCTGTGCAATGCGGCTACCGCCGATGAGCATGACATTTTTGGCGCTTTTTTTGACTACACCGAAGCGGCTTAAAAGCTTAGGCATATCGTCGGAGGCCGCGAGCAGACCGATGCGGTCGCCGGCCTTCAGCACGAAGCTGCCGTCGGGGATGTAGGTTTTCCTGTCACGGAGAATGCAGCAGATAAGAAAATCGGCATTGGCCGTATCACGCAAGGCAGCAAGCGAGCTGCCGTCAAGCACGCTGTCGGGCTTTACGCAAAGCTCCGCCATTTCAAACAAATGCCTTGTGAAGCTCTCGACCCTCACGGCGGAGGGGAACTTGAGCGTGTTGAATATCGCCTGCGAGGTCAGGCGGTCGGGGTCTATGATCATTGATATATCAAGGCAGCGCTTTATGTAATCGGCATTCGTGTAATGCTCGGCATCGTTGAGCCGTGCAACGGTGTGCTCGGCGCCGAGACTGCGTGCAAAGCAGCAGCTTAGCATATTTGCATCATCGTTTGCCGAGGCGGCTATAAAAAGCTCCGCCGAGGAAACCTCGGCACGCTTTAACGCTTCGATATCCGTACCCGATGCGCAGATGCACATGACATCGTAGTCGTCGCCTATGCTGCGCACGACCTTGGGGTCACGGTCGATGACGCACACGGAGTGTCCCTCCTCGGCGAGATCGTTAAGGATGCTTCTTCCTATCTTGCCGCATCCGACTATCACAACTTTCATTGCTTCACCATCTTTCAAGTGAGAGTATATCACTTCCGGCATATAAATGGAATCAGAACATCGGAAACGACATTAAAATTACATTAAAACGGAGCAAAATACTGCTTTTCGTTTTGCAACCGATGTGCTAAAATGACGCTGAGGAGGGTGAGAACATGGAGGAGATACTCGTTTGCCTGTCCGGCGCACCGTCGAATGTCAGGGTCATAAAGGCTGCGGCAAAAATGGCGGAGGCCTACGGCGGGAATCTGACGGCTTTGTATGTTGAGCCGCCCGATCTTCAGGAGCATGAGCCCGAGGCACGGGCTCGGCTGGAAGCAAACTTCCGGCTTGCCCACCGGCTGGGCGCAAAGGTCACAAGGCTTTACGGCGAGGATGCCGCAACTCAGATCGCCGAGTACGCAAGGGTCAGCGGCTCGACAAAGATCGTTATCGGCAAAAGCCCGACCCACACCTCCGTTTTCAGAAAAAAGACGCTTATCGACAGGCTCAACGAGCTTGCGCCAGATATCGATATCTTCATAATCCCCGACAAGGCAACGCCGTCCGAGAAGGCGCACCGTCTGAGCTTTTCGGACGAAAGGTTCAGCGTGGCGGATGTTCTCAAGACCCTCGGCCTGCTCACTGCGGCAACGCTCGGCGGCCTTGTGTTTACAAAGCTCGGCTTTTCAACGGCAAATGTCATAATTCTTTACACCCTTGCTGTTTTGGGCATTGCGGTCACCACCACAGGGCGCAGCTACAGCCTTGCCTCTGCGGTGCTCTCGGTTTTTGTGTTCAACTTCCTGTTCACCGTGCCGCTGCACTCGTTTTCGGCCGAGCCGAACGAGATAGCGACCTTCGTCGTGATGTTCATCGCAGCTATCATCATTTCATCGCTGACGACGCAGATCAAGCGGCAGGCACGGCTCAAGGCACAGCACTCCTACCGCACGGAGATTTTGCTTGAAACGAGCCAGAGGATGCAGAAGGCCGAAAGCGAGGAGCAGATACTTTCCCTTGCGGCAACGCAGCTAGGTAAGCTGTCCGGCCGGGGCGTTATGATATTCCCCGTGAAAGACGGCACGCTCGGCGAGCCGATGCTGTTTCCGAGCGTTGAGGGTGAGGACTTTTCGCCGTACCTTGAATCTTCCGAGCTTGCGGCAGCCATTCAAGCGCTTGCCACCGGACACAGCACGGGCTGCGGAACGCAGAGCTTCCCAAACGCAAAAGGACTTTACATGGCCATACGCAGCACCGAGGGCGTGCTTGCGGTCGTGTGCTTTGCCGTGAACGGTCAGCCCGAGCGGGAGAGCTACTCAAAATCGCTCACGGTCGCAATTTTGGATGAGTGCGGCATCATGCTCGAAAACGAGCGGTACAAGCTTGCCAAGCGTGAGATGGAGGAAAAGGCGAGGGCGCAGGAGCTTCGTGCAAACCTGCTGCGCTCGATATCCCACGACCTGCGCACGCCGCTTACCGGCATATCCGGAAGCGCATCGCTGCTTCTGACCGGCAAGATGAGCGAGGATAAGCGCACGGAGCTTTTAAAGGCGATACGGGACGACTCCGAGTGGCTCATAACCTTGGTCGAAAACCTCTTGTGCATAACCCGCATTGAGGGCAGGGACAAGCTCACCGAGCTTGAGCCGGAGCTTGTCGGCGAGGTCATAGCCGACGCTCTGACGCATATAGACCGCAGCAGCGCACAGCACAAGGTCACGACCATGATTGCCGACGATTACCTCATGGCGAACATGGACGCACGGCTCATAGAGCAGGTGCTTATAAACCTTGTGAACAATGCGGTCAAATACACACCCGCAGGCTCGACGATATGCGTCAGCGCCGAGAGCTCGGGCGGCCGGGTGCTCGTCTCCGTTTCCGACAACGGCCCGGGCATAGCCGACGCATCAAAGGACAAGATATTCGACATGTTTTACACCGAAGCCAAGACCGGCGACAGCCGCCGGGGTCTCGGCTTGGGACTTGCACTGTGCAAAAGCATAGTCACGGCGCACGGCGGCGAAATTTCCGTCTCCGACGCCGAGCCGCACGGTGCGGTATTCACTTTCAGCTTACCGGAGGTAAAAACCGATGAACAAGGCACAGATACTGGTCGTTGAGGACGATAACGCCGTTGCAAAGCTCATGGCGGCGACGATGGAGTCGCAGGACTATCAGTACCGCATCGCAGCCACGGGAGCGAGCGCCATAATGGAGGCGCTGTCATATAAGCCGGAGGTCATGATACTCGACCTCGGACTTCCCGACACCGACGGCATCGAGGTCATAAAAAAGATACGGGCATGGAGCAATATGCCCATAATCGTGGTGTCTGCCCGCAGCGAGGATGCCGACAAGGTCTCTGCGCTCGACGCCGGGGCGGACGATTATCTCACAAAGCCGTTTTCCGTGGACGAGCTTCTTGCAAGGCTGAGGGTCGCACTCCGCCGTGTGCGCTACGACAGGCAGCGGCTGAGCGAGGAGTCGAGCGTGTACGAAAACGGCGGCCTGCGTATCGATTACGCCGCAGGCTGCGTGTATCTTGACGGCAGCGAGATACACTTAACGCCGATAGAGTACAAGCTTTTGGTGCTGCTTGCAAAGAACACCGGCAAGGTGCTCACGCACAACTATATTCTGCGTGAGGTGTGGGGAAATCCCACTGCGTCGGACATGCAGTCGCTGCGTGTGTACATGGCGACGCTGCGCAAGAAGCTTGAGAAAAACACCTCCGAGCCGAAATATATTCAAACGCACATCGGCATCGGCTACAGGATGCTGAGAAATCAATAAATGCCATCAAAAAAAGCACCCCAAAGGGGTGCTTTTTTCATGTTTAATTGTGTTACCGTTCTTCTCGGAAATACGGCAGGCCGAGGCTCATGGGCGGCTGATTTTCCTTGCGGCTGCGGATGCTGGTGATGACGAGAACGATGATGGTGACGACATAGGGTGCCATCTTGTATATCTCGTTTATCGCAAGGTTCGTGCCGGTGGGGATGTAAACATTGAGGATGTACAGGCCGCCGAAGATTATCGATGCGAAAATGCTCAGGCTCGGACGCCACACGGTGAAGATAACCAGAGCAATTGCAAGCCAGCCTCTGTCGCCGAAGGCGTTGTTCGACCAAACGCCGCAGGCATAGTCCATGACATAGTAAAGGCCGCCGAGGCCCGCAATAACGGAGCCGACAATGGTCGCAATGTACTTATATTTGATTACATCGATGCCCGCTGCGTCGGCGGTCGCCGGACTTTCGCCGACGGCACGAAGCTGAAGGCCGGGGCGGGTCTTGTTGAGGAAGTACGATGCAAGCACTGCGATGATTATTGCAGCATAGGCAAGGAAGCTGTAGTTTAAAAATATCTTGCCGAACCAGCCGAGATCCTCGGCAAAGGGAAGAGTCTTACTGAACACATTGCTGGTCTTGGTGAGGACGACGGAGGGGACATCAATGTTCACAAGCTTAATGAGCGAGCCGCCGAAGAAGTTGCCCACACCGATGCCGAAGGTGGTCATGGCAAGGCCGGTGACATTCTGGTTTGCACGCAGGGTGACGGTCAAAAAGCAGTACAGAAGTCCCATGAGCGCAGAGCCGAGGATGCAGCACAAAAGGGGTATCGCAATGGTGAGAAATGTGCTCATCTCCGCACCCGAGTTTTCATACAAAAATGCGCCGATAACGCCGCAGATGCCGCCGACATACATAACGCCGGCAGTACCGAGGTTAAGGTTGCCGCTTTTTTCGGTTATCGTCTCGCCGACGCAGCCGAACATGAGAGGTATGCCCTGCATGACAGCACGGGGAATGAAGGATACGATATCAAACATTTTCGCCTGCCTCCTTGTTCTTTTTGCGGAAGGAAATCTTGTACTGAACGAAAAATTCGCTGCCGATGATGAAGAAAATGAGTACGCCGGTGAGGATATCGCCGAACGACTGGTTAAGGCCGCAGCTGGAGGCCAGCTGATTTGCGCCCGAGCCCATGAAAATGAGCAGTGCGCTCGTGAGTATCATGACGATGGGGTTGAAAGCCGCAAGCCACGAAACCATGACCGCCGTGAAGCCCTGTCCGCCGACGAGCGAGGTGGAGACGGTGTGGTGTATGCCGCCGACGAGCAGAAGTCCGGCCACACCGCAGATAGCGCCGCTGAAAAGCATGGTGCGGACAATGACACGGGGCACCTTTATGCCGATGTAGCGTGCCGTGCGCTCGCTTTCGCCGACGACGGCTATTTCGTAGCCGTGCTTTGTGTAGTTAAGATAGAAATATATGAGCACGGTCATTATGACTGCGACCATGATGACGAGCAGGTATTTGTTGCCTAACTGCGGCAGCCAGCCTGCCTCGTTTTGCGCATTGATAACGCCGATAGTGCAGGAGCCTACGGGGTTTTCCCATTTGACGCAGAAATATGCAACTATTTGCGTTGCAACATAGTTCATCATAAGGGTAAACAGCGTCTCGTTGGTATTGAACTTTGCCTTGAAAAACGCCGGAATGCCTGCCCAAAGTGCGCCGGTGACGACGGAAGCTATCACCATGCAGGCGATGAGCGCTCCGTTTGACATCGTGTTGCCCAGCAGCACCATGCAGGCCGCAGCGGCCATTGCGCCGGCAAGCACCTGTCCCTCTGCGCCGAGGTTCCAGCAGTGCATTTTGAATGCGGGCGTGACTGCAAGGGAGATTATGAGCAAAATTGCGGTGTCCTGAAGGAATATCCACAGCTTGCGCTCAGAGCCGAACGAGCCGTTTATAAACGCCGAGAAAACGGCAAACGGGTCGGTGCCCGTGGTCGCCATCGTGATGACGGCGCATACTATGATGGCAAGTGCTATCGCCGCAAGCCTGATTGCAATGTTTCTTTTGCGGCTGACTGCGCCGCGCTTTGAAATTTGGATCATTCGCTTGCCCCTCCTAACTTTGTCATCATCATGCCGATATTGCGCTTTGTTGCGCCCCTGCCGGGGACGATGCCGCTGACCTTGCCGCCGCACAGAACGAGAATGCGGTCTGCGAGCTCCAAAAGAACATCAAGATCCTCGCCGACATACACAACGGCAACGCCCTTTTTCTTCTGGCGATTTATAAGGTCATAAATGGTGTAGGACGAGTTGATATCAAGGCCGCGCACGGCGTAGGCCGTGAGCAGAACCGTCGGCGCAAAGGATATCTCACGGCCGACGAGCACCTTCTGCACATTGCCGCCGGAGAGTCTGCGCACGGGGGTCGTGATGCCCGGAGTGTTGACATCAAGCTCCTCGACAACGGTCTCGGCCAGCGCCTTGGGGCTCTTGCGGTCGGTGAATATGGACTTGCCCCGTCTGAACGAGCGGAGCATCATGTTCTGCGAAAGATCCATGTTGCCGACAAGTCCCATGCCGAGCCTGTCCTCGGGCACGAACGAGAGCGCAACGCCCATGTCGGCGATGGCTAGCGGGTCTTTGCCCAAAAGCTCTTCCCTTTCGCCGTCGTCGTTTATATAGCTGATGCTGCCGGCTTCGGTAGGCTGGAGACCCGCAATGGCCTCAAGCAGCTCCTTCTGGCCGCAGCCGGAAATACCTGCGATGCCGAGTATCTCGCCTGAGTAGGCGGTAAAGGACACATCGTCTAACTTCAAAATACCGTCCATGCTGCGGACGGTGAGTCCCTTTACCTCGATGCGGGGCTTGGGGTCAACGGGGTCGGGGCGGTCGATGTTCAGTGTGACCGCATGGCCGACCATCATGTTGGTCATCTCCTGAGCGTCGGTGTCCTTGGTGAGCATATCGCCGACGAACCGGCCGTGACGGAGTATGGCAACACGGTCGGATATCGCCTCGACCTCGTGCATCTTGTGGGTGATGATGACTATCGCCTTGCCGTCGTTTCGCATGTTGCGCAAAACCGCAAACAGCTTATCGGTCTCCTGCGGGGTCAGAACGGCGGTAGGCTCATCGAGAATGAGGATATCCGCACCGCGGTAAAGCACCTTGACTATCTCGACCGTCTGCTTCTGCGAAACGGACATATCGTATATCTTCTGATCGGGGTCGACATCAAAGCCGTACTTATCGCAGATGGCACGAACACGCTCGGCAACCGCCTTAAGGTCGTACTTCTCTTTAAGGCCGAGGGTGATATTCTCTGCCGCTGTGAGAACATCGACGAGCTTAAAGTGCTGATGTATCATGCCGATGCCAAGGTCAAATGCATCCTTCGGCGAACGGATATCGACAAGCTTATCATCGACATATATCTCGCCCTCATCGGGACGGTAAATGCCCGAGAGCATATTCATGAGCGTGGTCTTGCCGCTGCCGTTTTCGCCGAGCAATGCCAGCACCTCGCCACGGTAGATATCCAGCCACACCTTGTCGTTTGCAAGAACGGAACCAAAGCGCTTGGTTATATCACGCATTTTTACGGTCGGGGTTCTTTTTTCCACTGTGCTTTCTCCTTTATTGTCTTATCTCTTCTTTTCATCCGGGCAAAGCTGATAAATTCAGCGCTTCCCGGGTGAAAAGACGATCTCCATATTTCATGAACAAGAAAGCCCTGCATAAGTGCAGGGCTTTCTCATTAAGTTTAGATTATTTTAATCACTGGAGGATCTCGATGCCGTCGATGTCGATATCGAAGTAAGGTGCGGAGCGGTCGGTCGACTCGGCGAACACGCCGTCCTTGATGCACTCGTGGCCTGCGAAGAACTCGTTCTCGTAGGTCTCGAGAGCCTTGCCGCCGACGGTCCATGTGTCGGTTGCAAAGACCTTGATGCTGCCGTCCTTGATGCCGTTCTCGACCTGGGTAAGCTTGTCTGCGGTGCCCTTGGCAGCGACCTTTTCGTTGATCTCGGTCAGAGCAACGCTGCCGGTGGACAGGTCGCCGCACCAGTCGGTGTCATAGTTCTTGCCGCTCTGAACAGCCTTGATTGCATAGGTGAAGTAAGGAGTCCAGTCGATGCGGGAGGAGATGATGTAGGTGTTGGGGCAGGCTTCCTGAGTGGAGCCGTTGTAGGAAACATTGGGGACCTTTGCGGTCTCGCATGCGTTGGGAGCGCCCATGGAGTCGGCGTGCTGGCTAATAAGGACGCAGCCCTTCTTGATGAGGGACTGTGCGCTCTCCATCTCGGCGGTCTCATCATACCAGGAACCGGTGAAAACGACCTTCATGGTAGCGGAGGGGCAAACGGACTGTGCGCCGAGGAGGAAGGAGGTGTAGCCGGACTTGACCTCTGCGTAGGGCATTGCACCGACATAGCCGATGACTGCCTGCTCTGCGGTGATCTCTTTGTTTGCGATCATCTCGTTGAGCTTGAGACCTGCTGCAACGCCTGCAACATAGCGGCCCTGGAAGATCTTTGCGAATGCATTGTGGAAGTTGGAAACGCCGTCATTGAGTGCGGTATCGCCGGTGCAGGAGGTGAACTGAACATTGGGGAATTCCTTTGCGGCCTGAAGAATGTAGGGCTGGTGGCCGTAGCTGTCTGCGAAGATAACATTGCACTTGTTGTCTGCAAGCTCGGCAGCTGCATCGTAAGCAGCCTGGTTCTCTTCAATGTTGGTCTTGATCTCGTAATCAACGCCGGTAGCCTCGCAGGCAGCCTTGAATGCGTTGATGAAGTTTGCGTCATAGCCGGAGTTCTCGTCGTGCAGGCAAATGAGGCCGGCCTTGATCTTCGCGGTCTCGCCGTTGTCGGTAGTCTGCGGTTTGTCATTATTGCCGCCGCATGCGCACAGTGCAAACACCATGACGAGTGCGAGGACAATTGCAGTAAGCTTTTTCATCTTCAGTTTTCCTCCAATAAAAATTCATTTATATTATCAAACTCCCTTGCGGGAAGCGTGATACAAAAAAACACCGGCCGCAAACGATATGCAGCCGGTGAAGAAATACACAAGCAAAGGGAGAAACGCTTCTTCCTTCTATGTAAAACTTCGATAGTCCGGTCATTTACGGCGTCCGGGTAGAGACTTCAAATCCATATCATTTGCTATATATCGAAAGTATTAACTTTTCAACTCGTGTTTAAAGCATATCAAGGCAGACCCGATAAGTCAAGCCCCGATTTAGACAAGTTTAATATTTTTTCGTGCTCATTTTTGTGAAACTTGCCTTTATTCCTCGCAGAACACAATGCCATCGTCGCTCATGGAGGCTATCTTTGCCAGAGACTCGATGCGCATACCCTCGGCTCTGAGCCTTGCTCCGCCGGACTGGAATGCCTTCTCTACGGCAATGGCGGCGCCCACGACGAGAGCCCCGGACTGCTCGACAATGCTGCGAAGTCCCTCTAGGGCTGCGCCGTTTGCGAGAAAATCGTCAACGATGAGCACCCTGTCCTCGGGGTTGAGGTACGACTTTGACACGATGACGGTGTGATCGGTGCCGTGAGTGTAGGAGTGAACATTTGCCGTGTAAAGGTCGTCTGACACATTGCTGGACTTGCTCTTTTTCGCAAACACCACGGGGCACTCGAAAAGATATCCCGTCAGAACCGCAAGGCCGATGCCCGATGCCTCGATCGTGAGTACCTTGTTCACTGTCTCGCCTGAGTAAAGCCGCTTTATCTCCTGCGCCATTGCGTAGGCGAGCTTCGGGTCTATCTGGTGATTTAAAAAGCTGTCGACCTTCAAAACATTGCCCGGTTTGATCTTTCCGTCTTTTCTTATGCGCTCGATAAGCTCCTGCATTTTTATCACTCCCATCAAAGATGTTTTAATTTTAGCCTCTTTCGGCCCTTTTCGCAAGACCGAGTTTTTGTCAATCTTTTATAAATTTGAGCGTCCGATTTGTTCAACAGTCACAAACCCGCTCAAAAGCTTTGCCTTTGGGGCGTAAAGCTGATACAATGTACAATTGTAATTAAGATGTATAGGAGCATTTATATGGACGACCTTAAAACAAGGAAAAGAAACCTGATCATGTTCCCCCTCGGCACCGTCGGCCGTGACATGGTGTACTTCCTGTTCACCAGCTGCATCATGACCTTCGTTCTGTTCACCCGTGACCTCACCAACGCACAGTTCGGTGCGATAACCGCCATCGTTGTCGCCGCCAGAATTTTCGATGCGCTCAACGACCCCATTATGGGCAATATAATCGAGCGCACCCGCACCCGCTGGGGCAAGTTCAAGCCCTGGCTCGTCATCGGCATAATCTCGACCTCCGTCGTCGTGTATCTTGCCTTCAACACCGACCTTCAGGGCTGGAGCTTCGTGTGGTTCTTCGGCGTTATCTATTTCCTGTATTCCATTGCCTACACCATGCATGATATCTCCTACTGGGGCATGGTACCCGCGCTGTCGTCGGATGCAAACGCAAGAAACCAGTTCGCCTCCCGTGCAACGCTGTTTGCCGGCATCGGCGGCACGCTCGCAAGCGTGCTCATCCCCATGTTCACCATCGGCGACAAGGCCATCGGCGGCAGCACCACCACCGCTTACGGCGTTATTTCGCTCATCATCTGCATCATTGCTCCGCTGTTTTTGTGCTTCACCATCTTCGGCGTGCGTGAAAAGCGCGAGTACAACGACGCACCCCCGGTGAGCCTTAAAAAGATATGGAAGTCCATAACCGGCAACGATCAGCTGCTGTGGATAAGCCTCATTTTCCTGCTCCAGCAGATAGGCAACGGTCTCATCGTCGGCGGTATCGGCTCGACATACATTTACTTTGACTTCGGCTACAACGGCGGTCTGTTCTCGCTGTTTACCATCGTCGGTATGTCCGTCACCGCTTTCCTCATGATCTTCTACCCCGCCATCTCCCGCAAGATACCCCGAAAAAAATTCATGGGTATACTGCTTGCCGTCTCCATGGTCGGCTATGCGCTCATGCTCATCGCAGGTCTTTCAATGCCCGCCGAGATGCCCAAGTTCTGGGTCGTCACCGTGGGCTACATGCTCTCGAACTTCGGCCAGTACGGCTTCTACCTCGTCATGATGATATCCATCATCAACACCGTCGAATACAACGAGTATCTCTCCGGCGACCGTGACGAGGCTATCATCGCCTCGCTGCGCCCGTTCCTTACGAAGATGAGCTCTGCGCTCATCGTGCTCATCACCAATGTCGCATACATGATCTTCGGCGTCACCAAGTACACCAACAGGATATCCGACCTTGAAAACGAGTGTGCAAGAAGCCTCATCACCGAGCAGGACAAGATAAGCTCCATCGGAAGTGTCATAAACGGCATCGAGCCGGGCAAGACCCTTGCTCTGCTCATCTGCATGGTCGTCATTCCCTGCGTGCTCATGCTCCTGTCGTACATTCTGTACAAGAAGCACTACAAGTTAGATGAGGACGAATATGAGCGCATCTGCGGTGAGCTCGACGCCCGCAAGCGGACGGCATGAGCATCTTAAAGCTTGTGCTGAAGGCGGCAGCGCCTCTGCCGGATATCGAGAAGTTTGAGCGCTATCTTTTCATCGGCCCGCATCCGGACGATATCGAGATAGGTGCAGGCGCAACGGCGGCGAAGCTGGCAGCCATGGGAAAAAGCGTGTGTTTTCTGATTTGCCTTGACGGCCGCTACGGCTCGGAGACGGTACCGCCCGAGGAGCTTGTCGGGATACGCAAAAAGGAAGCTGCTGCATCGGCAAAAATGCTCGGCGTTTCGGATGTACGGTTTTTGGAGCTATCCGACGGCGGCTTTTATGAGCCTGACGAGCTGCTGCACGGCATTGCGCAAATTGTCGGCGATTTCAGGCCCGATGTCATATTTGCGCCCGACCCCTGCGTCACGAGCGAGTGCCACGCCGACCATCTGAATGTCGGCAACGCCGCACGGCGCATTGCGTATTTTGCCCCGTATGCCGGCATCATGCACGAGTACGGCGCAGAGGCTGCCCCCGTTGCCGCCTTGGCGTATTACATGACGGCAAAGGCAAACCGCTTCGTGAAAACGAGCGGGTATCTCACCAAGCAGCTTGATGCAATATTTACCTGCCACCAAAGCCAATTCCCCGGAGACAGCGGAGATGCGATAAAGCTGTATCTGAAGCTGCGCTCCGCCACCTTCGGTCTCCGCCGCCTATCCCCATCCGCCGAGGGCTTCCGTGTCCTCACCCAAACCCACATGCACTGTCTCCCCGAAATGGGGGATTAGATAGAAAAACACAGTGGAAAAACTAATTTCCACTGTGTTTTTTGTTATTTTAGTGCATCTTCCAATCTTGTGAGCATGACGGCCGCTTCGGCTCGGGTGATGGGGTAGCGTGGCCCTATCGTGCCGTCCTCGTAGCCCCGGACTACGCCGAGGGCGCACATGGCGTTCACGCTGTAGGCGATGCTCGGCTCGACGGCAGAGCTGTCTGCAAATGCGTCTATCGCCGTCTTGTCAAGGCCGCTCAAGTCCTTGCCGAGGTGCTCTGCATATCTCGTCAAAAATGCGCAGGTCTGCTCACGGGTCACGAGCTCATCGGGCTCAAATTTGCCGTAGCCACAGCCGATCGTTATGCCGCTTTTATACGCCCACTTGACGGCATCGTAATACTTTGCGCTCTCGGGCACATCGTCAAAGGGCATGTCGCCGCTCACCGTGGGGCTTCCCGCCATGCGGTAGAGCATCGTGACCAGCTGCGCTCTTGTCACGGCGCTGTGCGGCAAAAGCTTCGTTCCGGTCAGCTCAAGTATCCCCTCGCCTACAGCACGGTCGGCGGCGGCGTAGTACCAAATGCCGGGCTTTACATCGGTGTAGAGCTTGCCGGATGCGCCGTAGGTCGCCCAGACCGATGCGCTGGAGTAGTATCCGCCGCCTATGCCCTTGACGGTGTAGACGGTGTCGGGCACGGCGGTGAAGCTGCCGGTGTATCTCATCGACGAGCTCGTAGGCACAGCGCCGTTTGCGGTGTAATAATAGTTTGCGCCGCCCGTAATGCCGGTGAGCGTTATCTTGCCGTCGGCGGCGGTTATCTTGGGCGTTGCAAGCGTTGTGTAGCTTATCTTTTTCGATACGATACCTGACTTAAACCCATTCCAGTACACGACGCTAATCGCCTTGACGGTTGTCTTGTCGTTTACCGAAAATGCGCCCTTATAGCGATACCCGTGCTCGGGCGTGGGGTCGGTGCCGTCGGTGGTGTAAATTATCCTTGCACGGCTGTCGCCCTTGATGATGACCTTTTTGCCGCCGTCGGTCTGCTGATAGCTGATGACGGGGGCAGTCAGCGGCTTATCGGTGCCGTGCGAGGTCGGATAGACATCAAAATATATCTTGCCCGCAGTCGGCGTGATGCCCCGGCGCACCTGAAGCTCACTGAGCGTAACAAACTCATAGCCCTGCTTTTGCAGCGTATCGATGGCGTTGAGCGCTGCGGTGACGGTCGTGCCGTACAGGTCGTGCATGAGGACTATCGAGCCGTCTCTTGCATACCTTAAAAACATATTGTACGCCGAGTTTGCGTTGCGGCTTTCCCAGTCACGGGTATCGACAGACCAGTAGTAGCACGGTGTGTTGGCCGTACTCAGGACTCTGTCGTTGTAGCCGCCGTAGGGCGGGCGCAGGCAGTAGGAAAGGTCATAGCCGATAGCGTCGTCGAGAATTTTATTTGTCTTATCAAGCTGCGACTTAATATCGGAGTTTTTAAGATTTGTCAGCAGCGCATGGTCGTAGGTGTGGCTGCAAATCTGATGCCCCTCCTCGTACGCTCGTTTGACGAGCGAGGGGTTGCGCTTGGCATTCTGCCCCGTCATAAAAAAGCTTACATGCGCACCACGGGCCTTGAGCCCGTCGAGAAGCCTGCCGGTATTGGCGGCGCTTGGGCCGTCATCAAAAGTGAGCGCAATGAGCTTCGTGCTTCCGACGGCCTGCGCATTAGGCGGCATTATCCCGACAAGCAGCAATACGGTCAGCAGCACGGCGGTTATCTTTGTAAATTTTCTCATATCCCGTTCCCCGAAAAGTTTTTATATGCAAATATTGTACAGTCAAGACAATATTATGTCAACAAGGTACTTGCCTGTTTTTGAAAAATATTTTATAATCGTCACAAACAGCAAATAAAATGTAAGGAGAAAATTGATATGATGCCTCTGAGACATTATTTTGACGGAACCAACGGTGTTGCCATTGAGGGTGATGTACCGGTGAGCATGCTCGTGTCCTCGGATAAGCGCCCCGATGCCATCGAGACCGTGTATTTCAGATATTCCGACCGCTTTTTTGATAAATCCGCCTGCTCGTACGACCACGAGCTTGCGATGATGTCGCTTGGCATGAGCATGTCGGCATTCACCTACAAGGTGTCGGGCGACAAGTATATCCGCAGTCTGCTCAACACCATCGGCTGCGATGAACGCAGCATCAAGACGCACAAGTACGAGGTCACCAAGGCGTCCGACGATAGCTGCGCATACGCCTTTGCCGCAAAAACGCTGGGAAACGGCTACCACCTCATCCCCGTTGTCATCCGCAGCCACCACTACGGCGGCGAGTGGGTCAGCAACGCACATGTCGTTGACGAGACCTGCCCAGACTACGCCACGGGTTTCAAGACGGCGGCCGACAGCGTGTATGATGCGCTGAACAGATACATAGACAATCACGGCTTTGACCGTCAGAAGATCAAAGTTTGGATAACGGGCTTCAGCCGCGGTGCTGCGGTATCAAATCTCTTGGGCGCAAGGCTCACCTTTGAAAGCGGCATATCAAAGGACAACATTTTTGTCTACACCTTCGCTGCCCCCCTCACGGTATTCGGCCGTGCGGCGGCATACACCGACAACATCTTTAACATCGTTTCGGAAATTGACGCTGTGCCCCGTGTTCCCCTCGCCTATTGGGGCTTCACCCGCTTCGGAACAACGCTGTACCTGCCGTGTAAGGCAAGGCGAGGCGCCGAGGAGTACGAGAAGCTCAAGGAGAAGATGATAGTCGAGTTTAACGACATCATGGCGCAGATCGGTCTGCCGGATGCCAAGTACGAGCCTATCGCCGATCAGGAGATAGCGCTCGACCTGCTGTTTGAGTATCTGGACGATCTGCTCGACACGCCGGAAAAGTATGCGGAAGGCGGCTATCAGGGCATTTTGATGGACTACATGAACAGCAAGTTCGGCGGAAGCGAGTTTGAGCCGAGGATGTTCCTCAAATTCCTGCTCGACGGCAACGAGGAGCTTGCAAACGATGTGTGCTCGCTCATCGAGGACTGGAACGATATCGGCGCATTTGAAAAGGTGCAGCGCATAGGCAGGCTGCCGTCAAAGCGCAAGCAGGGTGACGGCGACAGAACACCGGCATCGGAGCTGCTTTCGATGGGACTGAGCATTTTGGTGCGCTACGCAACGAAGCTCACGGCAAACAAGGTCACGAACGGCAATCAGGATTATTACTACGAGCAGCTTGTGACCATGCTCGTCGACGCATACCACAACGGCTGCGACTCGGCGATACTCATGCAGCACTGGCCGGAGGTGTACCTGTCGTGGCTGCGCTCGGGTGACGAGAAAACCCTGTTCCGCACAACGAGCTATACAAAGATAAGCGTAAAATAACAGATCGGAGATAGATTTATGGATAAAACTTTAGTCGTGATGGCAGCCGGACTCGGCTCGCGCTACGGTGGTGTCAAGCAGATAGAGCGCCTCGGCCCGGACGGCGAGATACTCATGGAGTATGCCATTTATGACGCAGTGGCAGCAGGATTCAATAAGCTTGTTTTGATAGTCAAGCCCGAGATACTGGACGATGTCAAGGCGCTATTCGGCGACCGCATCGAGCGCAGCACCGGCATAAAGATCGACTACGCCCTCCAGACCCCCGACCGCTTCACCGAGGCAAGGCCAGAGTTTTCGCATCGAGCCAAGCCCTTTGGCACGGTGCACGCCGTTTTGTGCGCAAAGGAGCTTATAAAAACGCCGTTTGCGGTCATAAATGCCGACGACTACTACGGCACGGAAGCTTTTAAGACCATCTCCGCCGAGCTCGAAAAGCTGCAAGGCGCAGATGAGGCCACGATGGTGGCGTATCGCCTTGAAAACACCGTGAGCAAGTTCGGCACGGTCACAAGAGGCGTGTGCATCGCCGAAAACAATATCCTTAAAAAAGTCAAGGAGACATATAAAATTAAGCTCATGCCCGATGGCACGATAAGGGATACCTCCGAGACCGAGGACGGCCCCGTGCTTGCGCCGGATACACTCGTTTCCATGAACCTTTGGGGCTATCATCAGGATATTCTCCCCGTGATGGAAAGGTATTTTGCCGACTTCCTCGCCGCTCTGCCGGAGGATGATTTGAAGGCCGAGTGTCTGCTGCCGGTCATGATGGACGATCTGACCGCAAAGGGCGAGATAAGCATTTCCGTCCTCAGCACCCGTGACCGCTGGTTCGGTCTTACCTACCACGAGGACAAGCCCGGTGCGGTCGAGGCGCTGACCCGGCTGCACGAAAACGGCACCTATCCCCCGACACTTTGGAACAACTAAGACACAAAAAATACCCGCTATGCAATCAGCATAGCGGGTATTTTGTCTGTTAATCATTCCTTGTTGTCAAGCCAATCGGCGACCTTTGCTTCGTCGATGTCAAGACCTCCGGAAATGAATGCAACGGCCTCATTAAAATTCATGGCTCTCAGGCGTGCATAGTTGCTCGCACCGGTGCCGGGGCCTTCTTCCAGTCTGCCTTCGATGTAGCCGCACTCGTAGCACATGTTGAGCGCATACTTGCGGTGGGTATCGAGGGTCATTTCATGTCCGCAGCGGGGGCATTTCATAACAAGATCCTCCTCTTTCCTCTATTTTGTTAACCTTACGGTAGCAAGATAGATTATATGCCAAGTTTGGCGTTTAAGCAATAGCTACACTCGTTTTTGTGTACAAAAAACGGTCGATTTTGTCAAACGAGGTCTCTTTTTATGCCCTTTACTATCCTGTGCAGCTCTTCGAGCGTCTCGACCTTCACGAGCTGCTGCTTGTAATACCCGGCGTTTGCGACGCCCTTGAGGTACCACGGTATCTGGTGCCGTGCCTCCAGGCACGCAAGCCGCTCGCCGTTTTGCTCGGCGTACATTTCCGTCTGCCGCACGGCAAGGTCGATGCGCTCCCTCAGCGGCGGCAGCGGCGGCACGGGCTCGCCTGAAAGCAGCGCATTCGTCTGTGGGAATATCCACGGGTTGCCGAAGCTGCCCCTGCCGACCATGGCAAGGTCGCAGTCGGTATAGCGCAGGATGTGCTCTGCGTCCTCGGCAGAAAAAATGTCGCCGTTTGCGGTGACGGGAATGGAGACCGCACGCTTCACATCACGGATGATGTCCCAATCGGCTCGGCCTGCGTACATCTGCGCCCGTGTTCTGCCATGCACTGCGATGGCTGCTGCGCCCGCCTGCTCTGCGATCCTTGCAAACTCCACGGCGTTTACATTGCCGCCGTCAAAGCCCTTGCGGAACTTGACCGTCACGGGAACGGACACGGCCTTGACAACACTTTCGATTATCTCACCGGCAAGCTCCGGCGTTCGCATGAGCGCCGAGCCGTCGCCGCTTTTGACTATCTTGCCGACGGGGCAGCCCATGTTGATATCCAGTATCTCCGCACCGGAGTATTCTATCGCAAGCTGCGCAGCCTCCGCCATGACCTCCGGCTCGTGGCCGAATATCTGCGCCGCAAAGGGGTGGCAGACCTCGGGATTATACAGAAGCGACTTTGTCTTTGCATCGCCGTAAACCAGCGCCTTTGCGCTGACCATCTCGGTCGTGGTGAGCGCAGCGCCCATCTCGGCGCATATGGCTCTGAACGCAAAATCGCTCACCCCCGCCATCGGGGCGAGGGTCAGACGACCGTTTATCTCGACATTACCTATCTTCACCATAGCATATCCAGCCCCACCGGACAGTGATCCGAGCCCATGACCTCGGGTAGGATGTATGCGTCCTTGATATTGCCTCGCAGGCGCTCGGACACGACAAAATAGTCTATGCGCCAGCCGACATTCCTCTGCCTTGCGGCGGCACGGTAGCTCCACCACGAGTATGCGTCGGTACGGTCGGGGTACAGGCTGCGGAAGGTGTCGATAAATCCGGCATCTAAAAGCTCGGTGAACTTCCCTCTCTCCTCATCGGAGAATCCGGGGTTCATATGGTTCGTCGCAGGATTTTTGAGGTCGATCTCTTCATGGGCGACATTCATGTCCCCACAAATTATGACGGGCTTTGCCTTGTCGAGCTCGCACAGGTACTCACGGAAGTCATCCTCCCAGCTCATGCGGTAGTCGAGGCGGCGCAGGCCGTCCTGCGAGTTGGGGGTGTAGACGCAGACGAGGTAAAAATCCCCGTATTCAAGCGTTATCACTCTGCCCTCGCTGTCGTGCTCGGGAACACCGAGGTTATAGCTCACGGACAGGGGCGTATGGCGGGTGAATATCGCCGTGCCGGAGTAGCCCTTTTTCTCGGCATAGCACCAGTAGCTCTCGTACCCGGGCAGGTCGAGGCTTATCTGCCCCTCCTGGAGTTTTGTCTCCTGAAGGCAGACGAAATCTGCGTCCAGTGACCAGAATATATCCTCAAAGCCCTTTTTGACAACGGCTCGCAGGCCGTTTACATTCCAGCTTATAAATCTCATTAGTCCTCCGCCTTTCCCCTTGCGTCGCTGAGCGCAGCGTCACGCAGTCTCGAGACCTGCCCCGAGGCCGTTGTCTTAGTCTGCTCGGTCTTTACGGCAACGAGCCTGTTTATGCTCACGCCCTGCGCATGGAATTTTGCCTCATAATCGGTCATAACGCCCGACACACCGTTTGCGTGCAGGTCGTTTGTGACATTGTGGAGCTCCCAGCCCTCGGCGGTGAGCTGCTCAACGGACCAATCGAACAGCGGGCGGTTGTCGGTCTTAAAATGTATCTCGCCACCTATGGGCAGAAGATCTGCATAGCTCCGCAGAAACCCGGGTGCCGTGAGCCTGTGCTTTGCGTCACGGCTTTTCGGCCACGGGTCGCAGAAGTTTATGAAAATGCGCCCGACCTCGGCATTTGCGAAAACCTCGCCGAGCTCCAGTGCGTCCATATTAATAAAGCGGATATTTTCTATTCCGGCATCACATACTCTTTCCATGGCGGTGACCATCGCATCTGGCACCTTTTCGACTGCGATGAGCATGATATCGGGGCTCTGCTGCGCCGTACCGGCGGTGAATCGTCCCTTGCCGCAGCCGAGCTCGAGCCACAGCTTTTTATAGCCGGGGAAAGCTTCCCTCCACGCACCCTTGAGTGCCTTGGGATCTTTTATCTGCACCTGCGCACACCTTTCCATGCGGGGTATCAGATTCGGTTTTTTTCTCATTCTCATAGCTCCGTTCTCCTTTAAAAAGAAAATACCACAAACGGCAAAAAACATCAATGTTTTATTCTTTTTAATACAAACAGCAAATATTGACGCAGTTTGACGCACTTTTTTCGGTAATTACCCCCTTGAAATGACAAAATACATATGCTATAATTATTTAATCAAAAGATTAACTATATATATTTTTTGTCGCATTTTATATAAGGAGAGATACTACCCGTGAAACGAATCAAAGTCTCTAACAATGTTATCCGCCGTATGCCCCGTTATCTGAGAAAGCTCGACGAGCTGACTGAAGCCGGCGTTAGCCGTATCTCCTCCGGTGAGCTTGGCCGTCAGCTCGGATTGACGCCATCGCAGATCAGGCAGGACTTCAGCTGCTTCGGCGAGTTTGGTCAACAGGGCTACGGTTATAAGGTCACCGCACTGCGTGCGGAGATCGCCTCCATACTCGGTATGGACAGAGGCTTCACCGCCATTCTTATCGGCGTCGGTAATATAGGTCAGGCGCTTATGTGCAACTTCTCGTTCAAGACCTGGGGCTTCGACCTCAAGGCCGCCTTCGATATCAAGCCCGAGCTTATCGGCACTGAGGTCGAGGGTGTTCCCGTCCTGGATATGGCGGTCCTGCCCGAGTACCTTGACGAAAACCATGTCGATGTCGTCGTCCTGTGTATTCCGAAGGAGCACGCCGTTAAAACGACCGAGATGCTCACCAAGCACGGCATAAACGCCATCTGGAACTTCACCAATGTTGAGCTTACCGCTCCCGAGAGCCGCACCATTGTTGAGAACATCCACTTCTCGGACAGCCTGCTTTCGCTGAGCTACTATATTGCCGATGATATCGACGAGAAGGCAGCCCGTGCGGCAAGACTGAATAAGTAAATAATTTAACAAAGGTGGGCATATAACGCCCGCCTTTCTTTTATTATATAGGTATATTAAGGAGTAATCATGTCAGATACGATCGCTGCCGTTTCGACGGGTATGCAGGTTTCTGCAATTGGCATACTTCGCCTTAGCGGCGATGAGGCTATAAATATTGTCGATAAGCTGTTTATCCCCCGCTCGGGCAAGAAAATGAGCGAGAGCGAGGACAGAAAGCTCGTGTTCGGCTCGCTTTGTGACCTTGACGGGCAAACGCTTGATATCTGCCTGTGCACCATAAGCCGTGCGCCGCACAGCTATACGGGCGAGAACACCGCCGAGCTTCAGTGCCACGGCTCCCCCGCCGTTTTGCGGGCGGCGCTCGATGCCGTCTTTGCACTTGGCGCAAGGCAGGCGCTCCCGGGCGAATTTACAAAGCGTGCGTTTTTGAACGGACGCATGGATCTTACGAGTGCAGAGGCGGTGGCGGATATCATCGATGCCGAGACTGCCGAGGCTGCCAAAAACGCTGCCGGTCAGCTCGGCGGTGCGATTGGGCGCAGGATAGATAAAATTTACGACTTTCTCACCGATCTTAGCTCTCACTACCACGCCGTTTTGGATTATCCCGACGAGGATATTGAAGATTTTACGCTTGAGGCTTACAAAGCCGAGCTTCATGCCGCCATAGCGGAGCTTAGACGCCTTGCCGACAGCTACTCGGGCGGAAAGCTCTTGCACGGCGGCATCCCCGCCGCCATAATCGGCAGACCCAACGCCGGAAAAAGCTCGCTTCTTAACGCCGTTCTGGGCTATGACCGTGCAATCGTCACGAACATCCCGGGTACGACACGGGACACCATTGAGGAAAAGCTGCGGCTCGGCGGCGTGCTCCTGCGCCTTACGGACACCGCCGGTCTGCGTGAAACGGACGATGAAATTGAGCGGCTCGGCGTCATGCGCTCGCACGAGGCGATGGAAAATGCCGAGCTCGTCATCGCCGTCATCGACGGCAGCGGCGAAGTTAGCGCCGAGGATGAGGAGATAATCCTCTGCGCCGAAAAAGCGCCGCACGCCGTGGTCGCCGTATCGAAATCAGATCTCGGCAAAAAGGCCGTACTTCCCGAGACCACGCTCCCCGTTGTGGAGCTCAGCTCCGTGACCGGCGAGGGCTTAGAAAAGCTTGCGGATGCGATAAAGGCCATCTTCCCGATGCCCGACGCCCCCGCAGGCGAGATACTCACGAATGCAAGGCAGGCCGAGGCGGTCGACCGTGCGCTGGCGGCGCTGGCTGCCGCATATGACGCATTACTTCAAGGCTGCACGCCGGATATCGTTCTCACCGAGGCCGAGGGCGCAATGTCGGCGCTGGGCGAGCTTTCGGGCAAAACCGTGCGTGAGGATGTGACGAACCGCATTTTCGAAAGATTTTGCGTCGGAAAATAATTTTTAACGGAGGTAGAGCAAATGAATGAGGCAAAGAAATGCACATGCGGAGCGGAGATGAAAAGCCGTGGTGTCAAGTATCTGTGTCTTGCCACCACCAGATTTATGGTAAGCGCATCAGCAATGCCCGAACAGGTCGAGATGTTCGTCTGCCCGGAGTGCCGCAGGATGGAGTTCTATTGGATGGAGGATGACCTGCTCGACGAGGAGGTCGATGAGAAGCAGAGACTTTACGACATGTACAAAAATGAGCCCGCCGACAAGCTGCGCAAAATTCTCGACAACGGCAGCTACACCGACGAGTGCAAATCCGTCATAAGAAGGATACTTTCCGAGAGATAACGAAAAAACTGCCGACCGGAACGGTCGGCAGTTTTTTCACTTTTCAATGCCCCAGCCCGGGAGCGGCAGGCGCTGCATTGCGCCGAAAACCTTGCTTTTCATGTCGGGGTAATCGGCAGACAGGGTCTTTATAAGCTGCTTTATCTCGTAGCGCTTGCTGGCCTTGTCCTGCGGGCAGGGGTTTTCGACGATGGGCAGCTCCAGCGCCGCAGCCAAATTCGTTATCCTGCCCTCTCCGGCGTAGACCATGGGGCGTATCTGCGTAACGCCGCTTCTGTCCATAAATGTCACGGGGCGGAAGCAGCTCAACCTGCCCTCAAACAGCAGGCTCATGAGAAATGTCTCGATGGCGTCGTCAAAATGGTGGCCGAGTGCAAGCTTTTTTATGCCGCGCTCACGGATAGCATCGTTGAGCGCACCACGGCGCATTTTGGCGCACAGCGAACAGGGGTTATCCTCCTTGCGGACATCGAAAACTATCTCCTTGATATCGGTCTTGAGGCAGGTGTAGGGAATGTCGAACTCCTCGCACATTTTGCGCACGGGCTCAAAATCCATACCCTCGAAGCCGAGCTCGACGGTTATCGCCTCAAGCTCAAAATGCTTGGGATAGTAGCTTTGCAGGTGCTTTAAAGCAAGCAGGAGCAGCAGGCTGTCCTTGCCGCCGGACACGCCGACGGCGACCTTGTCGTTTTCGTCTATCATATGGTAATCATCGACAGCCTTGCGGATGATGCCGGTAAATTCGTTGAGCGCTTTGTTATCCATGGCTTTTTCCCCAATAAAAATGTAAAAATGAAATTTAGGTTCAGCGAGTTTTCAGGAGTATTTGCGAGTATTTCGGAGTTTTCAAAACGAGAATTAAAATAAGTGTTGACACTCCGGTGCCTGTGTGGTATAAAAGTAAAGCACGCTATTAGAGTATTTTAATAGCGCCCCGTTAATTTGTCAAAGATATTATTTATTTTTTGGAGGCACAAATATGTCCACGACCATGCTTACCAAGGAGACCGTTGAACGCAAATGGTACATCCTTGACGCAGCAGGCAAGCCCCTCGGCAAGACCGCTGCCGCTGCCGCTGATCTTCTTCGCGGCAAGCTCAAGACCGATTATACTCCCCATGTTGACTGCGGTGATTATGTCATCATCATCAACGCAAAGGATGCCGTCCTCACCGGCAAGAAGTTAGAGCAGAAGTACTACCGCACCCACTCCGGTTGGGTCGGCGGCCTCAAGGAGACCCAGTACAAGCACCTGATGGAAAAACGCCCCGAGCTGGCTATGCGCATCGCAGTCCGCGGCATGCTCCAGAAGAACACCATTGCACAGTGGCAGCTCAAGCGCCTGAGAGTTTTCGCAGGTCCCGAGCATGACCACGCAGCCCAGAAGCCCGAAGTTTGGGATCGTTAATAGGAGGTAAACAGTAATGGCAACTTATAAGTGCAAAAGACCCTATATGTACGGTACCGGACGCAGAAAGCATTCTGTCGCTCGTGTTCACCTGATCCCCAACGGCACCGGTGCTATCACCATCAACGGCCGTGATATCGACGACTACTTCGGTCTCGAGACTCTTAAGCTCATCGTTCGCCAGCCTCTGGTCACCACCGGCACCGTCGGCAAGGTCGACATCGAGGCTACCGTTCACGGCGGCGGCGTTTCCGGTCAGGCCGGCGCTATCCGCCACGGCATCTCCAGAGCACTGCTTCTCGTTGACGAGAACTACCGTGCATCTCTCAAGGCCGCAGGTTTCCTGACCCGTGACCCGAGAATGAAAGAGCGTAAAAAATACGGTCTCAAAGCAGCCCGCCGCGCACCTCAGTTCAGCAAGCGTTAATCTGCTATTTCAAACTGCCATTCTCTACGAGTGGCAGTTTTTAATTTCTCGGCGGGCTGCTTTTGTCATCCCCGAGCGGTTGCCTGTGCCTGCGCAGGCGAGCGAGTGGGGACATTTTGCGTCACGAAGTGCCGTCAGGCGCTTCGCCCGCCGCGCACCTCAGTTCAGCAAGAGATAATCTGCTATTTCAAACTGCCATTCTCTACGAGTGGCAGTTTTTAATTGCGCATTTTGTTAACAATGTAACGCTTGTGTAGTATTTACTACATTTTTCTTGCCCGGTTTTATGTTACGATATAAACAGCTCAAAAAGTTTGGATCAAAAAAGGGAGGATTTTCAATATGTATTGCACTCGCAAAGTCACCGACGACCTAACTTGGGTCGGCGCAGACGACCGCCGCCTCGCCTGCTTTGAGGGCGTTTACGGCGTGCCCGACGGCGTTTCGTATAACTCGTATCTGCTGATCGACGACAAGACCGTGCTTTTCGACACCGTCGACAAGGCCGTCAGCCGCACATTTTTTGAAAATGTCGCTCACGCTCTGGGCGGTCGGAAGCTCGACTATCTCGTGATCTCACACATGGAGCCGGATCACGCCGCAACCATTGACGAGCTTACGCTGCGCTACCCCGATGTCACCGTCGTATGCAACGACAGGATAAAGACCATGCTCGGTCAGTTTTTCCGCCTGTCGGACACGCTCAAGTACCACATCGTGAAGGAGGGCGATACGCTTTCTACCGGCAAGCATAATTTCACCTTCGTCATGGCGCCCATGGTGCACTGGCCGGAGGTCATGATGACCTACGACCTGACCGACAAGATGCTGTTTTCCGCCGATGCCTTCGGCACCTTCGGCGCACTCAACGGTCACCTGTTCAACGACGAGGTCGATTTCTTTACTGATTACCTCGACGAGGCTCGACGTTACTACACAAACATCGTCGGCAAATACGGCACTCAGGTGCAGGCAGTGCTCAAAAAGGCCGCCGGGCTCGAGCTTAACTATGTCTGCCCGCTGCACGGCTTTGTCTGGCGCAGCCACTTCGGCGATTTTCTCGACAAGTACCTCAAGTGGAGCTCCTACACTCCCGAGGAAAACGGTGTCATGATCGCATACGCCTCCGTGTACGGTCACACCGAGAACACCGTGAACATTCTCGCCTGCAAGCTTAGTGAGCGCGGGGTCAAGACCAAGGTGTTCGACACCTCCGTCACCCCGGCATCGTACATTCTCTCGAACGCATTCAAGTACAGCCACATGGTGCTCGCCTCCACCACCTACAACGCCGGCATTTTCGTCACGATGGAAAACCTCGTGCACGATATCGCAAACCACAATCTGCGCAACCGCAAGGTCGCAATTTTGGAGAACGGCTCGTGGGCTCCCACCTCGGGCGGCCTTATAAAAAAGGCGCTGTCCGGCCTCAAGGGCACGGAGTTTATCGGCGAAACGATCTCGCTCAAGTCCGATATCACGGACGCTCAGCTTTCCGAGCTTGACGCCCTCGCCGATGCAATCGCCGCCGATGTTAATCCCGTTATCCCCGCATTTGAGCCGGTCGAGACCCCCGATGCGCTGCCGGTCGACAATGCAGTTTTCACGAAGTTCAACTACGGCGTTGAGGTGCTCACCACCCGTGTTGACGGCGTTGACTACGGCTGCATCATAAATACCGCTTGTCAGGTCGCCGCCTGCGACCCGAAGAAGATAACCATCTCCGTCATCAAGAAAAACAACACCTGCGACATGGTCATGAAGGCCGGCAAATTCAACATCTCCATCCTCACCGAGGAAGCGCCCTACAGCCTGTTCCAGCACTTCGGCTTCCAGTCGGGGCGTGATGTCGACAAGTTCGCCGACTGCGAGCACAACGAGCGCACCGCAAACGGCGTCCGCTACATTCCGCAGTACACCAACGCAGTTTTGTCCTGCGAGGTGATCGATGTCAAGGATGTCGAGACGCAGATGCTGTTTATCGCAAATGTCGTTGAGGCAAAGGTGCTGTCGGAGGAAAAGTCCTGCACCTACGCATACTACCACGCACACATCAAGCCCAAGAAAAATCCCGCTCCCGAGCAGAAAGCAGGCTATGTCTGCAAGGTCTGCGGCTACTTCCACGAGGGCGAGCTGCCCGATGACTTCTCCTGCCCGCTGTGCCACCACGGTCCGGAGGACTTTGAAAAGGTCGTGCCCGCCGTTGTCAAAAAGCAAAAGGGCTATATCTGCACCGTCTGCGGACACTTCGAGCCCTGCGAGGGCGAGCTGCCCAAGGACTACACCTGCCCGCTGTGTCACCACGGTCCGGAGGATTTCGAGCCCGCCGAACAGTAAAATTTGATAAAAATCCGCCGCATTTTCTGCGGCGGATTTTTTATGCTTCAAAAGTTTGTTTGATTATGCTATAATTTGCATTAACAGCTGTTTTTGGAGTGTGCTATGAGAGAATTTGTACAGAACATACTTGCAACGCCTTTTGAGTTTATATTCAACGCAATTTTGATCATCCAGTGGGCGTTGTTCATGCAGCAGACCCTGACCAAGAAATTTTCAAAAGGCATGACGATCCTCCTCTCACTGCTGGTCAGCATAATCAGCCCCGTTGTGGCCCTGCAAATACCCGACCACTCACTGCCGAGGCTGCTGTTCACCCCGACGCTTATGATAGTTTTCGGCTTTACATGCTATAAAAGTAGGCCGCTGCGCACGGTGTTCTGCTCGTTCTTTCCCACCCTCGCCATGCTGCTTGCGGAAATGCTGAACATGCTGGTGTATCCCGAGGTCTTTCAGCATCTTGACGAGCAGTCGGGCTACTGGCTCAACGCCAGATACTTTTTGCTGCTGTTTTACTACATTCCCGTTTACGGACTGGTTTTGTGGGCAACTGCGTCACGCATCAGCCGCACCCGCTACAATCTGACCGCAAAGCAGTGGGCGACATTTCTGTTCTTCCCCCTGTCACAGGCAATAACCGTGTATTTTGTCTTTAATTTGTTTTTCGGAACAGACACTACGACAAAACAATTCGTGATGCTCGGCGCATTTCTCACGCTGTGCATTGCGGCGGATATTGCGCTCGTGCGAACGATTGCAGACGCAGGACGCAAGGCGGAGCTTGAGGCTACGAACAGGCTGCTCGAAAAGCAGCTTAACATGCAGATAAGCCACTATGAAGCGCTGACCTCTCAGTACGAGGCTAACCGGCGCATACGGCACGATATCATGCATCATGTCAACACCATTCAGTATCTGCTCGCAGACGGCAAGCAGCAGGAGGCAGCGGAGTATGCAGGGCAGTTTCTTAAAGAAAACCGCCGTAGCTCCATGCTCGGCAGCTGCGAAAATCCCGTTGTGGATGCGTTTCTTTTCGGCCGTGTCGAGGAAGCGAAAAAGCAGGGCATATCGGTCAAAACGGACATCATTCTGCCGGTCGAGCTTCCGGTGTCAAATACGGATTTGGTCATCGTATTCGGCAACATCATGGACAACGCCGTTGAAGCGTGTTCGAAAATCGAAAACCCAAGCATCGAGCTTGACGCACGCATAGAGGGCAGTTATCTTATCATCAGCGAGACTAACCCCGCTCTGCCCGAACCCGAGGACAACAAAAAGCGCCGCATTCCCGAGCTTGAGCGTGGCGTCGGTACGCAGATTCTTGAATCCGTTGCCAAAAAGCACGACGGCAGCAGCGTAATTGAATCCAAGGACGGCATGTTCACCGTGTCGGTCATACTCAGACTTTACAAATAACAAAAAGCTCCCCAAGGGCGAATTCAGATAAGGATAAATCGCCCTGTAAAGAGCCTTTTTCCCCGATGCTGCGTTAAAGCTTTAGGCCATATATGTCCATTATGCCCGTCAAGCTTTGCCTTGCCTCGAGAAAAAATTCAATTTTACAGGGTGCGCAGCAGTTTTGACAGAGTTATTTTTCGTCAAGACAAAACAACAAATCTCCGGCAATACTTTGTGTATTACCGGAGATTTTTGTGAAGTTTGGGTGGAAAAGAGCCGGTCAAAACCGTTTTCACCTTATCTGAATCCGCCCAAGGGAGCTTTTTTGTTAGACCAATGCGCCGTAGACGAGGATGCCGAGGTTGTCGGCGTAAATTTTATCAAACTGCGAGATGGGCAGCGGATTTGTGCCACGACCGGCCTCGATGGTGTAGCCCGGGCGGTTAAAATCTTGTATGAACCAGTCCTTGTACCCGGCAAAGCCCGAGGCGTAGGGCGTATCCTCGACCGAGTAGCCCGAGACGGCGGCAAAGGTGTCGGCAATGGCACGGGAATTTGCCGGTTCATAGTCGAGAAACTTCCAATAGATGACCTCGCCCTGCGTGTGATACGCCAAAATGAGCTCCGGCGAGAGCGAGAGCGTGAAATCGTACATTGCCCGTGCCTCGGGTGCAACGAGCGGTGCCGAGCCGACATAGTCCGACGGTGCAGGGCTCACGAAGCCCTGCGCAAACTTGTTCTCCCTCGCCTGCTCCCAGCCCGCCGGATATTGCAGGTTGAGGTCAACGCCACGGATATTTGCCTTCCAGCCGGAGGGGAACGGAATGGACGGATAGTTTGCGGCAATGCGCTTTGCGTTTTCAAAATATTCGCCGGAGCTGAGCTCACCCGTCACGAGGTCAACGCCGTCGGGGTCAACGCACGGGGCTATGTAGATATTCGTGCGGTCAAAAATTTCCGATGCCGAAAAACCGAAAATTTTCTCGCCGTAGGCATACGCCCTTGCGTACTGCTCGCAGAACTTCAAAAGCACCGGCACGGTTATCCACTCGTTTGCGTGGTGCGCTGCGTTATAAAACACCCGCCTGTCGCTGCGGCCGGCGGACAGATACCACAATGTTCTCCCCATGACGCTTTTGCCGACCTCGCCTATCTTCACAAACGGATAGCGTGCGGCGATGCCACGGACGCAATAAGCCGTCAAGGCTGAAGTAAAGCTTATATTTGTGGGCACAATATCAAAGGGAAGCGGCACGGTGACGACGCTGCCGACCTGCAAATTTTCGGCGCTGAGCCCGGGATTTGCAATGTTTATCGCACGAAGCGTCGAGCCGTAAAGCTCGGCTATCGACCACAAAGTATCGTTGCGGTGTACCCTATGCGTTGCAAAGCCCGTGTACCACGGTATAAGCGCACGGTGGGTCGCAGGACCGACGATGCCGTCGGCGACAAGACCGTTTAACGACTGGAACCGCAGCACCGCATTTTTTGTTTTTGTGCCGAAAATTCCGTCAAGCATCAGCTCGCCGAAGCCGGCTCTGTTCAGCGCCAGCTGCAAAAGCTCGACTGCCGGTCCCGTGCTGCCGTATTTTAAAATTCTCATTTTCCGCTCCTTTATTCTGCACAAAAATTGTCTGCCGCATTTTCGCATTGAAAAACGCACGGCAGGTAATTGAGAAAAAATCAGCCTGCTTTATTCTACGCCCCGACACGCATACTTATAACAGGCTCCGCCCGATCGGGCTTGAGCCAAGGGGGTGAGAATGTTTGGCGATAAAAAAATTAACAGGTGTAGTTCTCGCCTTGGTGTTCATATTAACGATGAGCACCGTGGCAATGGCGCAGGAGCTTATCCCGGGGGGCAAGGCGCTGGGCATTAAAATGCTAACCGACGGCGTGATGGTCGCAGGGGTACAGAGCGTTGAAACGAAAAGCGGAAAGGTCTCCCCTGCCGAGGCTGCCGGCATCAAAAAGGGCGATTTGATCACCCGCATAGGTGCAAAGAATGTCTCCTCGGCGGAGGATTTTACCGAGGCGGTGCAAGGGCTTGACGGCAGCAAGATCTCCGTGACGGTCGACCGTGCGGGCAAGACCCGCCAGTTCAATGTAGCTCCGGTGCAGGCAACAGACGGCGCCTGGAAGCTCGGCCTTATGCTGCGTGACGGCATAAGCGGCGTAGGTACTCTTACCTTCTATGACCCGGCAACGGGCATCTACGGCGCACTCGGTCACAGCATAAGCGACGCCGAGACCGGCACGACGCTGCCACTGGGCGACGGCAGCATTTACGACGCTCAGGTCGTGGGCATAGCAAAGGGCGAGGTCGGCTCACCCGGTGCTCTTAACGGTAGCACGGATGAGGCTGCGTTTTTGGGCGATATTCAGATAAACTGCGGCTGCGGCATCTACGGTGCGGCGCAGTTTGACGGCAAGCCCCTTGAGACCGGCGATATTAAAACCGGCAAGGCGAGCATTTACTGCACGCTTGAGGGCGACACGGTCAATGAGTATCAGATCGAGGTAAAACGCATTTATGAAAATGACGGTCTCAAAACGGTGCTCATAACCGTGACCGACCCTGCCCTCATTGCCAAGACCGGCGGCATAGTTCAGGGGATGTCGGGAAGCCCCATTATCCAGGAGGGCAAGCTCGTGGGTGCCGTTACCCATGTCTTTGTAAACGACCCTACCTCGGGCTACGGCATCAGCATACAGGATATGCTCGAACAGGTGCCCATGTGTCAAAAAGCCGCCTAAGCAACAAGAAAGACGGGATAAAACCCGTCTTTCTTACTTATTATAATCGCTTAATCGTCTTATACTTCCGCTTTGCGGGACATATGAATTTATATAGTCGAGCGCCTGCTCGGGCGTATCGACAAGCTTATAAAGCTCAAGGCAGTTATGAGACATGAAGTGCGTCTGCGCCGTGTGCTCCAAGAGCCTTTGCATGGGCTCATAGTAGCCGTTTGTGTTCACGATGACGATGGCACGGTCGGTGCGGCCGAGCTGCTTTAGCGTAAGCATCTCGAAAAATTCCTCATATGTGCCGATGCCGCCCGGGAGCACCACCGTTGCCTGCGAGCGCTCCTCCATGAGCTGCTTGCGCTCACGCATGGTGTCGGTGTAGAGCATTTCGGTGCAGTGCTCGTAAAGGATGCCGGGCTCGTCGAAAAATCGGGGTGCGATGCCGATTATCTCGCCGCCCATTTTATGCACTCCCCGTGCGGCTGCACCCATGAGGCCTTCCCTGCCGCCGCCGAACACAAGTGCGTGACCGGCACTTGCCAAAAGCTCGCCGAGCTTTTCCGCTTCGGCATAATACACCGGCTCAAGCGTGGCGCTCGATGCGCCGTAGATGCAGATATTCATCAGTCGTCCATGTCCTCGAATGCGTCAAGGCCCTTCTTTGCCTCGGGCTTATTGTCGCCGTGCTTGACGAATATCATGGTGACAAAGCTCAGTGCAACGAACACTGCGGCATACGGAAACAGCACCGTGTAGCTTATATTCCGCATGAGATAACCCGCTACGACGGGCGTTACGACCTGTGCTGCCATGGAGAAGGTGTAATAGTAGCCGGTGAACTTGCCGATATCCGAGCCCTTGCACATCTCAACGACCATGGGCAGGGAGTTGACATTGATAGCCGCCCATGCAAGGCCGACGAGTGCAAAGACGATGAACATGATGACATTGATGCTGCTGTAGGTTGTTGTCAGGAAGTAGCCGAGGCCGAAGCAGAACGCCAGCAGGATGATGCCCGCCATGATGGTGCGCTTTCTGCCGAATTTAGAGGCTAAAATGCCGATTGGAATGTAGCTGATGACAGCGCCGCCGGTGGCTATGAGAAGGCAGGTGGACGCTCCGCCCAGTGCCTGACCCATGACCTGCGATACATAGGTGGTGAACCATGTCTCGACCGCATTGTAGCCGATAAACCACAGTGCGATGGAGGTCAGCAAAAAGCCGAGGCTCTTCTTGACATTCTTCGGCAGGGACTCGTGGCCGCTGCCGTCGTCCTCTGCGAGGTTCCACTCAGGGTGCTCGGCCTCGAGCCTGCGCTGCTCCTCAAGAAGCTTGGGTTCTTTTATCGTGAGGAAAAGTATCGCTATCGAGACGAACATGATAGACGCAACGACGATAAACAGAGGCTGATAGTTGACATGTGCAAGACCTGCGACCTTGCTGTTGGGGTACATGACGGCAGCAACGCCGAGGTAGATAACTCCGCCGAGTGCGCCCATGAGGTTAATTATCGCATTGCCCTTGCTGCGCAGGGGCTTGGGGGTGATATCCGGCATGAGTGCGACAGCCGGAGAGCGGTAGGTGCCCATGGCAACGAGCAGCAGACCGAGCACGACGACGAAGGATACCGTCTTAAAAGTGCCGGGGGCTGCGGCATAGCTGTTATCGATAATGGGCAGAATGTTCATGAGGATGATGGCAAGACCCGTGCCGAACAGGATAAACGGCATACGCTTGCCTATCTTGGTATTCGTGCGGTCGGAGATGGAGCCGAACAGCGGAAGCAGAAACAGTGCAAGGATATTGTCCGCCGCCATGATAGCGCCGGAGTAGGTCTCGTTCAGGTGGAAGGTGTTCGTAAGAATGAGGGGGACGATGCTGTTGTACATCTGCCAGAATGCGCATATAGACAAAAAGGCAAAGCCCGTCAGTATCGTGCGCTTGTTGTCAAGTTTCATATCAAACCTCCGATATATTGTACTGAGCATTTTATAACAAAATTGACATTTCCACAACAATTATTTTGCCATAAATATTTGACCTTAGCCGGTATATTGGTGTAGAATAGGGTCATGAACAAAAAATTACGGAGGTGCGCACAATGAAAACCCACGAAAAGCTTCTTCTCGAAGCCTCGTTAGCCGGTCTGGCAGCGCTCGGAGGACTTGTGTTCCTCGTTGCACCCGGCAGAGCAAGCAAGAAGGACAAGAAGCCGTTTATGTACAAGAATTTTGCTCACCGCGGTCTGCACAAAAAGGATAAGACCGTCCCCGAAAACTCGCTCGCCGCTTTTGAAAGAGCTTCCGCCTACGGCTACGGCATGGAGCTGGATGTTCAGCTTTCAAAGGACGGTCAGGTAGTCGTGTTCCATGACGATACGCTCAACCGTGTGTGCGGCGTCGATTCAAGGGTCGATGAAAAAACATATGATGAGCTGCGCCAAATGAGCCTTTGCGGCTCGACGCAGACTATCCCGCTGTTTTCGGAGGTACTCAAAACCGTCCGTGGCAGAGGTCCGCTCATCGTCGAGCTCAAAAACGGTAAGCGCAACGAGGAGCTTTGCGAAAAGACCTATGCCCTGCTGAGCAAATACTCGGGCGAGTACTGCATCGAGAGCTTTAACCCCTTTATCGTCCGCTGGTTCAAGAAAAACGCCCCCGAGGTCATCAGGGGGCAGCTTGCAAATCCCCCGAAGGATTATAACGGCGAGGTCGGCCCCCTGACGGCGGTCATCCTCGGCAACTGTTTGCTTAATTTCCTTGCCCGCCCGCAGTTTATCGCATATAAAATCACGCCGAAGCCGTTCACGGTGAAGCTGTGCGAGGCGCTGGGTGCAATGAAGGTCGCATGGACATCGCACGACTGGGTCAACGAGAAGTTCTACGATGCCGTCATCTTTGAGTTTTATAAGCCCAAGCTCAAATACAAAAAATATCGCAGGATATAATATAGAGAAATCCCCGAAGCGCTGCTTCGGGGATTTCTTCAGACTGTCAAAGAACTAGGAAAAATAGGCGCAACAGGTAAAATCCAATACGCAGCAGGGGGAGTGTGAGGGGGACAAGGTCCCGCCTCAAATTAGATTATAGCCATCAAAAACGCCTGAGTTATCAGGCTTTTTGACGAGCATAGCGAGATTTTTCGTGAAGCAAAGCTTCACAAAAAATGTGGCGTGTTTTGAAGCGTGCAAAAAAGTCACAAGACTTTTTTGACACGCTTAGAGAAATCCCCGAAGCGCTGCTTCGGGGATTTCTTAAATACTTGATCTGCTAATTAGCCTTTGTAGCCAAAGATCTTGTCGAGCACTTCAAACTCGTCCTGGGAGTTAGGCTCATTTCTTGCGATGATGTTTCTGATAAGACCATAGATGTCAGTGATAGGACCCAGATTCATTGTGTAATTCTCCTTTTTCATATGTATTACCGTTGCGCTTTTTGCGCTCTCACCCATATAAACGGCGAATTTCGTCGAATATTACACTTTTCAAAAAGTTTTTTTAATTTATTTTTTTAAAGTTTTTATCTTGCGCAATTTTTTATACTGCATAATACATAAATTTGAACAGCTCTAATTATTGAATTTAAACAAAATTTAAAATCTGACAAGATATTTAATCAGTTAAGTAACAAAAGGTGCAGAAATGCTTTCAGGATTTGATAATCTTTAGACAAATAAATGAAAAGCATCCGCACAAATATTTTTGAGCCGTCCAAACACGGCTCGTGGGAGAAAAATTTTGGTGGAGTGATAATATGAAGCACACTATTTCCGAGTGCATTTCGTTCTGGGGCAAGCTAAGCGAAAAGCACCGAAAGCGGCTTGAGGATAACACCATTTACCGCAGCTATCGGCGTGGAGAGAATGTCATCTTCAAAACAGTCAAAAAGGACGGGATAATTTTCGTCCTCGGCGGTGAGCTGAGGGTGTACCTCGCATCCGACGGCGGCCGTGAGGTCACGCTGTTTCACCTGAGTGAGGGCGATGCGTTCAGTATCATGACGGTCGATAACGCAAGCGACACGGATGTAGTCCCATCGCTCCAAGCGCTCGAGAGCACGCAGCTTGCCTACCTCCAGCGTTCGGATATGGCGCCGGTGGCGTATGATGAGCCGCTGTTTGCAAAATTCGTCTTCGAGACCTGCGCAAAAACCGCTCAGGCCATCCTCAACAACATCTACTACTGCATCTTCAACAGCGTGCGCAGCTGCATCTGCTGTGAGCTCGCCATAAAGGACGCACTGGACGGCTACGGCGGCACGGTGCTCGTGACGCACGAGGAGATAGCGAACAATCTAGGCACGACAAGGGTCGTCGTCAGCCGTGAGCTTGACCACCTGCGTGATCTGGGACTTATCCGCACCGGCCGAGGTAAGATTTATATTCTTGACAGAAAAGGACTTGAAGGCATCGCAAGCTGCCGAGAGAAATAGATAAATATTAAACAAATATCATCGATCCCCCCCAATTCGTTGCGGCGGCTGTGGGAGCTGCCGCCGCAGCGGATACATGATACCGGAAGGACAACACTGTGGAAACCTATTTTATAAGTCAAAGATGTGTCGGCTGCGGCGGATGTCACTCAAGATGTCCCGCAGACTGCATCGATGCAAATATAAAGCCGTTGGTGATCGACCAGAATAAATGCATCCGCTGCGGCGTATGCTATCTTGCCTGCCCGATCAGAGCCATCGATAAGCGTGTAACTTACTGCACCTGAGGTGCAGACAAAAATAAAAATTTAGGAGGATCCACAATGTATTACAGCAGCGGCAACTACGAAGCTTTTGCTACCCCGAAAAAGCCCGAAGGTATCGACGAGAAATCGGCATACATAGTAGGCACCGGCCTTGCAGGTCTTGCGGCGGCCTGCTTCCTCATCCGTGACGCTCAGATGCCCGGCGAGCACATCACTCTGTTTGAGCACCTTCCCCTTGCAGGCGGCTCCTGCGACGGCATTTATGATGCGACCAAGGGCTTCATAATGCGCGGCGGCCGTGAGATGGATAACCACTTTGAGTGTATGTGGGATCTGTTCAAGTCCATCCCCTCCATCGTAAATCCCGGCGAGACCGTGTTCTCGGAATACTACCACCTCAATAAGGAGGACCCGAACTTCTCCCTGTGCCGTGTCACCGAAAAGCAGGGTCAGGATGCGCACACCGACAGAAAGTACGGCCTCACCCCCGGCGCCGCAACCCAGCTTCTGAAGCTGTTCATGGCAACAAATAAGTCCCTCGAGGATAAGAAGATCGACGATGTGTTCGACAACGAGTTCTACGAAACGAACTTCTGGACATATTGGCAGACGATGTTCGCCTTTGAAAAGTGGCACTCGGCTCTTGAGATGAAGCTGTATCTGCAGCGCTACATCCACCACATTGACGGTCTGCCCGATCTGAGCGCACTGCGCTTCACCCGCTACAATCAGTATGAGTCCATGATCCTGCCCATGTGCAAGTACATCACCGACCACGGCGGCAAGATCCTTTACGACACCACCGTTACCAACATCGTCTGCGACTGCACCCCCGAGAAGAAGGTCGCAAAGAAGATAGAGTACACGCAGGGCGGCGTTGAGAAGGTCATCGACCTCACCGAAAACGATCTCGTCATCTGCACCAACGGCTGCCAGGGCGACGCTTCCGCTTACGGCGACAACACCCACGCCCCCGTCGTCACCATCAAGAACGGCGAAGGTCCCTCCATTGAGATGTGGAAGAAGATCGCTGCTCAGGATCCGGCATTCGGCCGCCCCGAGAAGTTCTTCGCAGGCATCAAGGAGACCTCTTGGGAATCCTGGACTGTCGACACCGCAAACAAGCAGATACTCGACGCTATCCAGAAGATCTGCAAGCGTGATCCCCTGTCCGGCAAGGTCGTCACCGGCGGTATCGTCACCTGCCGTGACTCGAGCTGGCTCGTCAGCTGGACTATAAACCGTCAGGGTCAGTTCCAGGAGCAGCCCGATGATCATTGCCTCATCTGGGTCTACGGTCTGAATTGCTGGGACGATGAAGGCGACTTCATCAAAAAGCCCATGTATCAGTGCACCGGTATCGAGCTTGCAGCCGAGTGGCTGTACCATATCGGCATTCCCGAGGATCAGATCATGGATCTTGCCACCAACGAATGCAACACCACTCCGTGCATGATGCCGTATGTCACCACCTTCTTCATGCCCAGAGCCGAGGGCGACCGCCCCAAGGTAGTTCCCGACGGTTCCGTCAACCTCGCATTCGTCGGCCAGTTCGCCGATACGCCCCGCGACACCGTGTTCACCACCGAATACTCCATCCGTACCGGCATGGAAGCGGTCTACACGCTGTGCAATGTCGACCGCGGTGTTCCCGAGGTCTGGGGCTCTGTGTACGATGTGCGCGACCTGCTGTACGCAACAAGCAAGCTGCTCGACGGCAAGAAGCCTGCCGAGTTCCTGCTCCCGAGCATCATGCCGCTGCTTGGCCTGCTGAAGGAGCCTCTGACGAACAATGTCGTCGTGGATCTCCTCAAAAAGTACGGCATCGTATAATGCCAGTGTTGCCTTCGGTTTTTGTATCGTGTATAAAAAGCGGAGGTTTAGGAAGCGGCTCTCCCACGCCGCTTCCTTTTTATATGCAAAAAACTGCGGAGGAAGCTCCGCAGTTTTTTCAGAATATCGAGAATATCACGAGCAGCACGGCGAGAAACGCAAAGTTGAAGGCAGAAAACTCAATGATAAAGCGCTTTGCGCCCTTCGGCTCATGCCGCATATATTCGTTAAAGGTTATGAGGCTTGCAAGCGAAGCGATGAGCGTTCCCGCTCCGCCGATGTTCACACCTCTGAGAAGCTCGGCATAGTTTTGCGTAAACTGCGACAGCAGTATCGCCGACGGAACATTGCTTATCACCTGGCAGGAAAGCGCCGAGTACAAAAGCGTGTTTTTATCCATGAGCGCCGAGAAAAAATCACGCACGGCATCTATCCTTGCCATGTTGCCGGCAAAAACGAAGAAAAATACGAATGTCAGCAGCAGCGAATAATCCACCGCCTCCAGGGCGTGGCGATCCGTGACCAAAAGCACCGCCGGAATGACCGCAAGTCCGACCCACAGCGGAAGCACACGCAAAACGACGGCGACCGCCACCGCAAACAGAGCAATGTAAAGCGCAGTGGGCTTCGGCCTAAGCTCCACGGTTTTTCCGCTCACGCTCAGCGGCTCTGATCTGACGAACAGACAGCACACCGTGATTAGCAGCATCGACACCAGAAACGGCGGCAGCATGATGCGCAGAAACTCCGCCGTGGGAATACCGAATTTCGTGTACAGATACAGATTCTGCGGGTTGCCGAACGGCGTCAGCATGCCGCCGAGATTTGCCGCCATATTCTGCATTATAAATGTAAACGGCAGATACTTCTCCTTGCCTGTGGACGACAGGACAAAATAGCCCAGCGGCAGGAAGGTCAGCAGCGCCGTATCGTTCGTGATGAGCATCGAGCCGAGAAAGCTTATATATACCAGCACAAGGATGCACATACGACTGGTTTTGAACACCCGCACGATGCGGCAGGCAAGGATGTAGAAAAAGTCAACATCCCTCAGAGCGCAGACCACGGCAAGCACGCAGAAAAGGCAGATAAGCGTTTTCATGTCAAGATAGCCTGCGTAGGCGCTGTCAACGGGCACAAACAGCACGGTCACCGCTGCTGCGGCAAACGCCGTAAGCATCACCGCATTATGCTTTGCAAAGGCTTTTATGCGCACTGCCTGCACCCCCATTCTTTCTCACAAATTCGGTATTATATCACTGTTTGCCGGTAAATCAAGAAAAAAGGAGCCTTGTGGCTCCTTTTAAATTATCCTGCCGTCGTTTGAAAAGGTCACGACCTTGAATTGGATGTGCTTTCCGCAGGCGGTGAGCGCACGCCCCAGCGCCATTTCAAGGCCGCCGCAGCAGGGCACCTGCATGCGGGTGAGCGTGACGGACTTTATATCGTTTGCCGCCAGTATCTCGCCGAGCTTTTCGGCGTAATCGACGGGGTCGAGCTTCGGGCAGCCGACGAGCACTACCCTGCCGCTTATAAAATCACGGTGGAAATTGCCGTAGGCGTATGCCGAGCAGTCGGCGGCGATCAAAAGATCGGCGCCGTTATAATACTCCGCCGTTATCGGCGCAAGCCGTAGCTGCACCGGCCAATTTTCTAGCTGCGAGGGACAGTCGCCGGTGTCTAAATTTTTGACCTTTATGCGTGCGGGCATCGAGCCCGGGCAGCCTGCGGTCATCTTTGCCGCCATGTTCGCCTTCACGGCCGCCTCATCGTATGCCGCCGCTTCACGCTCAACAAAGCTTATTGCGCCCGTCGGGCAGTTGGGCAGACAGTCGCCGAAGCCGTCGCAGTAGTCGTCACGCATGAGCTGCGCCTTGCCGTCAACGAGCGCTATCGCACCCTCGTGGCAGGCGTGAACACATACGCCGCAGCCGTTGCACTTGGCCTTGTCTATCTCGATTATTCTTCTTACCATGCCAAAACCTCCGTAAAATTTCTTGCAGCAATAATATAATACAAGTTATAGCCCATTGCTGTTGAATTTGCAACAGTCTGACCGCTTGACATTTTCGAGATAACTGAGTATTATGGTCGTGAATTATATTTGGAAGTCTGACTGTATGAAGAAAACCACAAAGAAGCGTATTATAATATGTGTAGCGATAGTGCTCGTCATTGCGGTCGCCGCAGTGTATATTCTAAAAAGCACCGGTGCGTCCGAGCTTACGCAGTTTAACTCTGCGTCCATGCTCGACTGGTCGCTCGGCGGCAGGATAGACGGCATCACGCTCATCCGTGACGCACGCAGCTATGACCCTGAGCACTTTGAGTATTTCACCGACGATAACGGCAGCGGCATAAAGAGCCTTAGCTCCAACACCCGCTATTATCTCGGCTACTACCCCAGCGGTAATGTTGATGACTGCCGTGTCGTGGGCTTTGCCACGACCGAAAAGTCTTATTCAGTTATGGGTATCCGCACAGGCGACGATGAGCTGGAGGCCAAGACCTCCCTGCTCGACGACGGTTACAGCATCGACGGCGGCGGCATGAACAGCTGCCGTGCCTCAAACGGCAGGGTCAGCGTGTACCTCTCGTTCGAGCACGGTGTCGTCACCGGTGTTGCGGCTTATTTAAATTGACCACAGGAGGAAAAAACCATGAACAAGTATCTTGATGTTTCACCCGAGGTAGCCGAGGCTCTTGCCGCCGGTAAGCCCGTAGTTGCTCTCGAGAGCACTATCATTTCTCACGGCATGCCCTACCCCCGCAATGTAGAGACGGCGCTGCTCGTCGAGCAGACCATCCGTGAAAACGGCGCAGTTCCCGCCACCATCGCCATCATCGGCGGCAGACTCAAGGCCGGTCTTTCCAAGGACGAGATCGAATATCTCGGTAAGGCAGGCACCAAGGTTGCAAAGGCAAGCCGCCGTGATATCGCAGCCCTCGTCGCACGCAAGGCAGACGGCGCCACCACCGTCACCACCACCATGATGATCGCCCACATGGCGGGCATCAGCATTTTTGCGACCGGCGGCATCGGCGGCGTGCACCGTGGCGCAGAGGTCACCATGGATATCTCCGCTGACCTTGAGGAGCTGGGCAACACACCCGTCATGGTCGTGTGCGCAGGTGCAAAGAGCATTCTCGACCTCGGCCTGACGCTCGAGTATCTTGAGACCAAGGGTGTTCCCGTCATCGGCTACGGCACGGACGAGCTGCCTGCGTTCTACACCCGCCACAGCGGCTTCGGCGTTGACTACCGTGCTGACTCCCCCGAGGAGCTTGCAGCCATGTTCAAGGCTCAGAGAGGTCTCGGTCTGAAGGGCGGCATGCTCGTCACCAACCCCATCCCCGAGGAGTATTCCATGGATAAGGCCGTCATCGATGCAGCGATCGATCAGGCCATAAAAGAGGCTTCCGAAAAGGGCATCAAGGGCAAGGAGACCACTCCGTTCCTGCTTGCAAAGGTTGTGGAGCTCACCGGCGGCGACAGTCTCGACAGCAACATTGCTCTCGTTCTGAATAACGCACGCCTTGCAGCCAAGACCGCTGCCGAGTTCGTAAAGTAAGCTATAAACGAAAAATCCCGCTCATGTGAGCGGGATTTTTTCATTCTTATCTGTTGCGCATCACGGTCTTCATGCGCAGGCCGTGGTCGAGTATGCTCTTGCGCAGGCGCAGGTTCTTGGGCGTGACCTCAAGAAGCTCATCGTCGGCGAGGAACTCAAGGCACTGCTCAAGGCTCATCTGTCTGGGCGGGATGAGGCGCAGCGCCTCGTCGGAGCCGGAGGCGCGGGTGTTAGTCAGATGCTTCGTGCGGCAGACATTGACCGCCACATCGTCGCTCTTCGGGCACACGCCGACTATCATGCCGGCATAGACCTTCGTGCCGGGGCTTATAAACATAGCACCACGCTCCTGAGCGTTCCAGATGCCGTAGGCAACTGCCTCGCCGGTCTCGAATGCGATGAGGGAGCCGGTGTTGCGGCGGGCGATATCGCCCTTGTACGGCTCGTACTTTTCAAAGACGGAGGCCATGATGCCCTCGCCCTTGGTGTCGGTCAAGAACTCGTTGCGGTAGCCGAAAAGTCCTCTGGACGGGATAAGGTAGGTCAGCTTTACACGGTTGCCCACAGGCAGCATCTCGACAAACTCGCCCTTGCGAGCGCCCAACTTTTCCATGACAGAGCCCATGTAATCGGACGGAACATCGACGACGACACGCTCGATAGGCTCACAGTTAACACCGTCTATCTCACGGTAGAGCACACGGGGAGGCGAGACCTGGAACTCGTAGCCCTCACGGCGCATGGTCTCGATGAGTATCGACAGGCTCATTTCGCCGCGGCCGGCGACATTGAAGCTGTCGGTCGCACCCTCCATATCGCTGACACGCAGGGAGACATCCTTGAGTGTCTCACGCATGAGGCGGTCACGGATCTGGCGGGAGGTGACGAACTTGCCCTCACGGCCTGCAAAGGGGCTGTCGTTGACAGAGAAGGTCATCTCCAGCGTAGGGGCGGATATCTTGACAAACGGCAGAGGCTCGGCCGCACCCTTGGCGCAGATGGTGTCGCCGATGGTGACATCGCCGATGCCGCTCATGGCAATGATATTGCCCGCAGTCGATTCGGTCACGGGGACCTTGTTAAGTCCGTCAAACTCATAAAGCGAGACGGCCTTTGCCTTCATGGTCGGAGCATCGGGGTTATGGTAGTTGCAGACCTCGATCTCCTGATTCTGACGGATAACGCCACGCTCGATGCGGCCTATTGCGATACGGCCGACATACTCGTTGTAGTCAACGCTGGAAACGAGCATCTGGAACGGGCTGTCGGTGTCCTGCTCAGGCTCGGGAATGTACTCAAGTATGGTCTCAAACAGGGGCTTGAGATCGGTGCCCGGGACATCGGGGGAATAGCTCGCCGTACCCTGACGGCCGGAGCAGAACAGCATCGGGGAATCAAGCTGCTCGTCGGTAGCGTCAAGATCCATGAGAAGCTCGAGCACCTCGTCGATGACCTCGTGGATACGCTGGTCGGGGCGGTCTATCTTGTTGACAACGACGATGACCCTGTGACCGAGCTCAAGTGCCCTCGACAGGACGAAGCGGGTCTGCGGCATCGGGCCCTCGGCGGCATCGACAAGCAGGATAACGCCGTTGACCATCTTGAGTATACGCTCGACCTCGCCGCCGAAGTCGGCATGTCCCGGGGTGTCAACGATATTGATCTTTGTATCGCCGTACTGCACGGCGGTATTTTTCGCCATGATGGTGATGCCACGCTCACGCTCAAGGTCGTTGGAGTCCATTACACGCTCAACGATCTCCTGATTTTCACGGTAGACGCCGCTCTGCTTGAGCATCTCGTCAACGAGAGTGGTCTTGCCGTGGTCGACATGGGCGATTATCGCCACATTTCTGAGTTTTTTCATAGAAACTCCAACTCCTAATCTAAATTCAACACAAAAATGTATTTTAGCACTCAAAGCATTGAATTACAATACTTTTCTGCTTTTTTCCGGCAAAAATTCGCCCCCGAGCCGTAAATTCTGCTCGGGGACAGTTAATTTGCATTTGGTCACATTTTTTCGGGGGCGGAAACGCCGATTATCGACAGCGAGACCGCAATGACCTTGCGCACGGTGTCGGCAAGGCAGAGCCTTGCTTCGAGCACATCGGGCTCTGCGCCCTTGATGCGGCAGGAGTTATAGAAGCGGTGGAAGCGGGCGGCAAGCTCGGTGACATACTTGTTTATGCGGCTCGGGTCATAGTCACGGGCTGCAAGGCGTATCTCCTCCGGCAGGGCGGCAAGCTGCTTAATGAGCTCACGCTCGGCATCGGTCGAGAGAAGCGCAAAGTCCACCTCATCGGCATTCGGCACGGCGTGACCCTCGGCGGCAAGGGCTGCAACGAGGGTGCAAATTCTTGCGTGGGCGTACTGGACATAGTACACGGGGTTTTCGCTGTCCTGACGCAGGGCAAGCTCAAGGTCGAACTCCACGGGTGACTCGGGGCGGGAGTTGAAGAAATAGCGGGCGGCATCGACGGGTATCTCGTCTAAAAGATCCGACAGCGATATCGCCTTGCCGGTGCGCTTTGACATGCGCACGACCTCGCCGCCGCGGGTGAGCTTGACAAGCTGCATGAGTACGATATCGAGCCTGTGCTCGCCGTCGAGGCCAAGTGCGTCCATTGCGCCCTTGAGCCTTGCGACATGGCCGTGGTGGTCTGCGCCCCAGACATTGATGACCTTGTCGAAGCCACGCTTTTCAAACTTGTTGCGGTGGTAAGCGATGTCGGCGGCAAAATAGGTGTAGAAGCCGTTTGCACGGCGCAGAACATCGTCCTTGAGCTCGAGCTTGTCTATATCCTCGGGCTTTTTGCCCGCCTTGAGCAGGTTTTCACGCAGTATCTCGGAGGTCTTGAGCCAAAGTGCGCCGTCCTTTTCATAGGTGTAGCCACGCTCGGCGAGCTTGGCGACACTGTCGGCGACATAGCCCGACTCGTGCAGGCTCGATTCATAAAACCACTCGTCGTACTTGATGCCGTAGCGCTCGAGGTCGGACTTCATCTTGGGCAGATTGTGCTCAAGGCCGAACTTTGCCATCATCTCGTGGCGCTCGGCTTGGGACTTATCCATCCAGCTCTCGCCGTACTTTTCGCAGAACAGGCGTGCAAGCTCTTTGATATCGTCGCCGTGGTAGCCGTCCTCGGGGAACTCCACTGCGTCCTCGCCCTTTATAAGCTGGAGACAGCGAGCCTCGATGGAGCTTGCAAATTTCTCGATCTGATTGCCGGCATCGTTTACATAGAACTCACGCCAGACATTGTAGCCCGCTCTTTGCAGAACGGAAGCCAGTGCGTCACCCAGCACGCCGCCACGGGCGTTTCCCATGTGCATTGGGCCTGTGGGGTTTGCGGAAACGAACTCGACCATGAGCTTCTGACCCTTGCCGATATCGCAGCTGCCGTAATCTGCGCCCTCATCGTTTACAAGGCGCACAACATCTCCGTACCACTTGTCTCCCACACGGAAGTTCATAAATCCCGGGCCTGCGACCTCGCAGGATGAAAACCAGCTGCCGTCAAGCTGCATATTCGCAATAAGCGTCTCGGCGACCTTCCTCGGCGGCATGCGCATGAGCTTTGCGCTTGCCATCGCAAAGTTTGCGGCGTAATCGCCGTTTGCGGTGTCCTTGGGTATCTCGACGCTGCCGTTGAGAGTCAGCCCCTCGGGCAGCTCACCCTTTGCGGCGGCGGCAAGGTATGCGTCCTTTACGAGCTTCGTTATCTGCTCCTTGGCCATCTGAATCATGTTTGCCATTTTATCTTTGTTCCTTTACACTGATTTTGAGTTGGTTTTTGCTTGACACGGTGTGCTCCATGTTGACCGTGTAGTCGATGCAAAGCTCGCCGCCAAAGTCGTCCAGCCGTGCATTTATCTTCTTGGTCTCGACCTCGAGTGTAGCCGAGCCAAACCGGGTATCATATAAAAAGCTGCTTTTTTGCCCGGGTATGAATACCATGCGGGCGTTGAGCGTTCCGCTGCGCTCGACGGTGACACGGTCGGGCTCGACCACGACCCTTGTTGCCGTTCCGGCAAGTCCGGTCAGCTCACTTTCAAGATAGTACATCTCAAAGCCGTTTTCCGAGCGTGTGTAATAGCCCTCGGTCACAAGCTCGATGGTGTCCGTGTCGTCACCGGCAATGCCCTGAATGCCGGAGACTGTTATGAGCGCTCTCATGGCGTATCCTCCAACGGCGCAGGCTCAACAAAGCCAACATCGCCCTTTAGCTCGCCCAAAAGCACCGGCGCAAGCTTAACAAAGTCCTCGGTGCTGCCGGAGGTGAAGTACCGCTCCGAGCCTTGGCCGTCCGAGAGTGCATCGTGCTCGGCAAGATAAGCATACAGTGCCCTCGCCGAAGCGTCGGAGGCGGCAACGAGCACCGTTTCCGGCATATAGCGGCTTATCGCCTCGGCAATAATGCCGTAGTGCGTGCAGCCTAAAAGCAGAGCCTCGACTCCTGCGTTTTTCACGGGCTCAAGCGTCCTTTTGACCACATCGGCAACGAGCGCATCGTCTGCGGAAATGTGTCCGCTTTCGATCATCGGGACAAACTCGGGGCACGGCACGGCCGTCACCTCGGCATCGGGGCAAAGCCGCTTCAGCTCCGCCTGAAATGCGCCGCTTTCGATGCTCGTTTTCGTTGCGATAACGCCGAGGCGCTTTTTGCCGGTTCCGGCAAGCTCACGGGCACCCGGGGTCAGAACGCCGACCGTGTAGGTCGCATTCTCCGCGAGAATATCGGGCGCATTGCTCGATATCGTCCCGCAGGCGGCGAGTATTGCCTTAACGCCGAAGCTCTCGGCAAAGGCGATGTTCTGCCTTGCGATGGTGCGGATCTGCTGTTTCGGTCTGCCGCCGTAGGGCATACGGCCGGTGTCGCCGAAGTATATTATGTTTTCGTTTGGCATTATCCGGCGCAGCTCACGCACGGCGGTAAGGCCGCCCAAGCCGGAGTCGAACACGCCTATGGGCTTATTATTCATAGCGATAATACTCCAAATTACTCTAACTGTAATATAATATGCTAAATCGCAGTAAATTACAAGGCTTTTTTAGTGTGGAATTGGGACGGCAAATCTGATATAATAAACAGACGATATTTTTTGATCGGAGGCGTGACTTTGAATATAGATCTGACAGGCAAAGAATTTCGCAGGCTGCTCGACATGGTTTACATCGGCAACTGGATACTTAACTCCACCCGCACCACCGACCGCTTTGAGGATTACGATCTCGTGCAGGAGAAGCTGTTTTCGCTTTGCGCCAAAAACGGTATGCCCTCGCTCGTGCAGACATGGCACGGCCATGTGTTTCCCTCCCGGGCCTACGAGGACGGGGGCATCCACGAGGCGATCGCCGACTATGAGGACGCCGTGTTTTTCGACATTTTAGCCGAGGAGCTCGCCCGCCGTGACATGATAAGCGACGGCCTTGACGACACCGATACCGAGGCGCTGGCGCTCAGGATGGATGAATACATGTCGGAGTTTGAGAAAAACGGCATTGCAAATCTCAGGCTGGACACATAAAACCGAATTTTCCGCAAAAGCTAACTGCGTCGGGCAACCGGCGCAGTTTATTTTTCCGGAGATACACACATGAACATGACAAACGACGAATATAAGCAGTATTCAGACTCGCATCAGCCCCGTTCACGGGTGCTCGGCAATATGTGCAAAGCCTTTTGGGTCGGCGGGCTTATATGCTGTGTCGGGCAATTTATAAGCGGCCTGTATATGCAGCACGGGCTAAGTAAACTCGATGCCGGCTCTGCGACCTCGGTTACGCTCGTTTTCATCGGCGCACTGCTCACGGGCTTCGGCATTTACGACAGGCTCGCAAAATACGCCGGCGGCGGCACGCTCGTGCCGATAACGGGCTTTGCAAACTCGGTCGTAGCCCCGGCCCTGGAGTTTAAGACCGAAGGCTTCGTGACCGGCACGGCGGCAAAAATGTTCGTCATCGCAGGCCCCGTCATCGTCTACGGCACCGCCGCAAGCGTCGTGTACGGGCTTATACTATGTTTAATAAGGTGATCAAAAATGAAGCACAAAAAGAAAAACACCGGCTCGCTGCCGGAGCATCAGAATGTGCCCTACCGGGATTACCGTGGCAGGGATAATTCCGTCAGCAAGACCCATGAGCCGAAGGCCCCCGACGGGGTTGCCGGGGATTGGAGATAAAAAAGTCGTCAAATGACGACTTTTTTTGTTGCTTTATTTGCGCAGACACGCTATAATAAGTTTATGGTACATGTACCAGTATATTAATGGAAGTGGTGAAATGACACTCAGGACCGCAGGCTTGGAGACGAAAAAGCGAATACTGTCCGTGTGCGTGCGCCTGTTCCTCGAACAGGGGTATAAAAACACCACCGTGCGGCAGATAGTCAACGAGGCGGACACCTCGATAAGCGCATTTCAGAACATTTTTCATTCAAAGGATGGCGTTTTATTAGACCTCGTTGGCTCAATGTTCGGCGGCCAGTTCGGCACGGCTCGTGATATAACGGGGCTGCGCCTGCCGCCGGTGTACACCTACGCCGTGGAGACCGCCATCCAGCTCACGCTCACAGAGCTCAACGAAAACCTGCGTGAAATTTACATTGAGGCCTACTCCCTGCCGAACATCTCAGAGTACATATACCTGAGCACGACCGCCGAGCTCAAGGCCATTTTCGGTGCAAACTTCCCCGACTACACCGTCGCCGATTTTTACGAGATGGATATCGGCAGCTCCGGCATCATGCGAAGCTACATGACGAAAAAGTGCGACATCCACTTTCCTCTCGAGCGCAAGCTGGAGCGGTTTTTGACGGCGGCGCTGCGGGTGTACAAAGTGCCCGAGGACGAGGTTCAGAGGATAACCGCTTTTATCGCAGGACTTGATGTTGTGGATATCGCAAACACGGTCATGCAGAAGCTGTTTTATATGTTGGAAATGAAATATGAATTCAAGCTGTCCAATGACGGCGAGACAAAGGAGGAACGAATATGAAAAAGAAAGTGCTTAGCATCGTACTTGCGCTGTGCCTTGCGGCATGCCTTATCCCGCTGATGGGCGCTGCGTCCGGCGATGTGACCTGTCCGGAGTGCGGGAGCTCAGAGTATCTGACGAAGCTCGACGGCCAGTACGGCTATAAGACCGCTCAAGTCGGCGATGCAGCAAAGGGTCACTACGCAGTGTACCGCTGCACAAGTCCGGAATGTGCACAGGCGAGCAGCCGTGGCTATTGGGACAGCATCGCAGGCGATGTCATCCCCCACGACTACAACAAATGGGGCGAGTGCACGACCTGCTGGTACGAGTGTATGCACAGCAGCACCGACCGTATCTGGCGCAGCGAAAACGGCCAGTATTGGAAAGAGTGCGGTGCATGCGGCCGTGAGTTTGCGAAAAAGGACATTCCCGTTGTCACGATAAGTGCTCCCGACGAGGTCTGCCGCACGCAGGACTGTGCCTTTACATTTAATCTTCCCGAGGGCTGCGTGAACCCCGAGTACGGCTACGAGTTTGTGAGCGTCGGCAGCGGCGACAGCGCCGTTATAAATAACGGCGTGTGCTCCGGCACGATCGAGGCCGAGTGGTACGCAGCAGATGAAAACAGCTTCACGCTCACCGCCTATGTCACCACCTCCGACGGCTTCACCGTGACCGCATCCAAGGTCATCAGGGTCGTTGACGGTCACCGCGGCGGCACGGCCGACTGCCGCACCAAGGCGGTCTGCGAAATTTGCGGCCAGCCCTACGGCGATGTTAACGCAGCAAACCACACCGGCGGCACGGAGCTTAAAAACGACAAGCCTGCCACCTGCGTGGATGACGGCTACACCGGCGATATCTGCTGCATCGGCTGCGGCGATGTGCTCACCGCAGGCAAGGCTATCCCCGCCGAGGGTCACAAGGGCGGCGTGGCGGATTGCCGCACCAAGGCGGTCTGCGAGATATGCGGCCAGCCCTACGGCGATGTTGACAAGTCAAACCACACCGGCGGTACGGAGCTTAAAAACTACAAACCCGCCACCTGCACCGTTGACGGCTACACCGGCGATATCTGCTGCCTCGGCTGCGGCGATGTGCTCGTCACCGGCAAGGCCATCCCCGCCGAGGGTCACAAGGGCGGCACGGCAGATTGCCACAGCAAAGCAGTCTGCGAGGTTTGCCAGCAGCCCTACGGCGATGTTGACAAGTCAAACCACACCGGCGGCACGGAGCTTAAAAACGATAAGCCTGCCACCTGCGTTGATGACGGCTACACCGGCGACACCTACTGTCTCGGCTGTGGCGAGATTCTCGTCACAGGCGAAGCGATACCCGCCGAAGGACACAAGGGCGGCACGGCAACCACGACCGAAAAGGCGGTCTGCGAGGTATGCGGCGAGCCCTACGGTGAGCTTCTGCCCGCTCCCGAGCCCACGCCCACGCCTGCTCCCACTCCCGCTCCGACCGACAAGCCCGCAGATGACGGCACGCCCAAGACCGGCGACGGCAGCAGCGTCACGCTGTGGCTCGCCATCCTGCTCATCTCCGGCGGCGCAATAACCGTGACCGTGAGGTCGGCAAGAAAATCTAAATAAGCATGAAAAAAGCTCGGTTCAGCAGAACCGAGCTTTTTTGCGTCTAATTTACTTATCATTAGCTGCAACGGCGTATTCGATTGCCGTCAGGGTGCCGTCATCGCCGACGGCAAGCTTGAGTACCGTGGAGCCCTGCGTGTACTTGTACACATCGCCGACCTGCTTATATTCGCCGGTCAAAAGCGCCTGAGCATCCTCAAGCTTCATGCCGATCTTGAGCCCCTGCGGGGTCTGGACGGTGTCGTCGGCGACGGTGATGCCGGTGATGCGCTTAACCCCGTCAACATCGTTTACCATGACCTCAAAGCCGTCGTAGTAGTAGAAATAGTCCTTGCCCTGATATGCGCAGCTGTCGGACTCGAAGGTGCCGTTAACGGGCTCGCCGAGGGCAGCAAGTACGGTCTCGGCAGGATCCATGATGCCGAACTTCGTGTCGCCCGAGGCGTAGTACAGCTCGCCGTAATCGGGCGTGTAGTCGTCGGTCTTGGCATCGTCACGAGGCTCGACCTCAGAGCATGCACACATAAATAGCACCGTCATGACCGAAAGCAAAATTGCGATAATTTTTTTCATAGCTCATTCTCCCAATGTCCAGCTTTTAAGATAGCCGTATTTTTCAAGCTCCGCCTTCTGAGCGGCAAGCAGTGCGTAGTAGTCCTCGCACTTTTGCGCCCAGCACTCGGCAATTTCCGCATCGTCCCTGCGGTCGGGGACCTCGTACTTGTCACTGAGTATCTTGCCGAAATACTTAGACAGCTTCTCAGCACCGTACACATTCAGGTGCAGGCCGCCGTCATATGTATCGGTCTGCATATCAAGGCCGATGTCGTCAGCATACGGCAAGAGATTTAAATAGTCAAGCCCGTATTTCTCGGCGTAGGCGGAAATTTGCTCGTCCCACTCGTCGTACCAATGCGGCCACAGGCTCGGCGACTTTATGAGCACGAGCTGCGCCCCGTGAGCTTTGCACAGCTCACGCATTTTGTCAAGGTAGTACCAGCAGCGCTCGCCGATGGTGTAGTCCTCCAAGACCGGCACATTCGGAAGCTTCGTCATGGGCTTTGTGTCGGCACGCATGAGGTAGCCGGATATCGTGACGGGGTCTTTTTTGAACATGTACTCAAGGTCCTCGGCGGTAAGCTCGCTCCAGCGGGAGTGGTAGCGCAGCAGCGGGATAAGGTAGCTTATCATGTCCTCATCCTCGCACATGGAGGCGTTTATCGCACCTATCTTGTGCTGCGAAAGGGGCATGCCGTCAAGCGCCATGCGGTTGTACGCCTCGCTCTGCGGCTGCGCGTATTTCATGGCCTGCACATTGTACACCACGACCGCCGGACTTTCCTTCTCCAGCGCCTCCTCAAGCAGATAGTACGACTGCCAGATGAGCTGCTGGGCAGAGCCTCTTATATAGCTCGTGATGCCGTAATCCTCCCACAGCGTGACGGGCGAAAAATTTTCGTACACCTCGCAGTCTCCGATGAAAATGACATCGTGGGGCTGCGTTTCGTTATAATACTCCGCCGTCATTGCGCCCTCTAAAACGCCCGACATATATTTCGGCTGCATGAGCTTGCCCAGAAGCCACACGGCGGAAACAACGAACACGAGGCACAGCACAAGGCAGGTGATATGAACTTTTTTATTTTTCTTTGCCATGGCCGACCTCAGAACTGATTATAGATAAACTGGCTTGAATCGTAGCCCACGCCGTAAGCGCCGAACACCAAAATGCAAAGCGCCAGCATCGCAAATACGACATACGGCACGGCGGTCTTTTTCCACATGAGCTCACGCACCGAGCCGCACCTTTCCTGCACGCAGGAAACGGCAAACATCAGCGCAACGCCTAAACCCGCAACGAGGTAATCTGCGCCGGTAAGGCCAAGCTTTAATAGCTCGCCCGAGAAGGCCTCGCCCCAATTATTCGTTGTGAATATCGAGCCGAAGGCCTTGAACGACACCGCAACATCACGGTAGCAGTCGAGAATTCTAAGCGAACACATGAGGAAGAATGTGCGCAGAGTTTCGAACACACGGTAGCCGAAGCCCGAGACGAGCCTTGCGTTTTTCTCCCTGAATTTTACCGACATGGGCTTGAACTCCTCGGCAAGCAGGATGAAAAATGCGTTGAGCAGTCCCCACACGACAAAGTTCCACGCAGCGCCGTGCCACAGGCCGGTGAGGAACCATGTGACGATGGTCGACACATACACCGAAAGCTTCTTGCCGAAGCCGTCTGAAATAGACTTGCGGGCTTTTTTGGAAAGCTTCAAAAGCCACGGAGCGACCGACAGCGGGTAGAAGATATAGTCCTTGAACCATGTGCCCATCGAGATGTGCCAGCGCCGCCAATACTCGGCGATGTTGCGTGAAAAGTACGGGCGGATGAAGTTTTCCTTGACCGAGACGCCGAGCACCTGCGCAATGCCGATGGTGATATCGATGCCGCCGGTAAAGTCGGCGTAAAGCTCGGCGGCGTAGAACACCGCACCGAGGAACACATACGCACCCGAGTATGCCGTCGGGTCGCCGCAAAGTGCGGTAACGGCAACGAGAAGCCTGTCGGCGATGACGAGCTTTTTGAAATAGCCCCACAAAATGCGCTGGAGTCCGAAGCTGATCTGCTTGAGATCCGCCTTATGCTCGGCAAAAAGCGTGTCCTTCAAGTCGCCGAAGCGGGATATCGGGCCTTGAATGAGCAGCGGGAAAAACGAGGTGAAAAGCGCAACCTTCAAGATGTTGCGCTCGGGCTCGACTTTTTCCCAATACACATCGATGACATAGCTCACCGTCTGGAAGGTGTAGAACGATATGCCCAGCGGCAGCACCCAGTCCACGGCGGCGAGCTGCGCCGAAAACAGCGAGTTGAAGTTAAAGATAACGAAGTTTGTGTACTTAAGCGCCGCAAGGATGCCGAGGTCGATAAAAAGTGCGAGCACGAACACACGCTTGCGCTTTTTCTCCTCAAGCTTTTTATACTCCTTGCGCTCCGGGCGTGAAAGCGCCTTGCCTTCGTCGGAGGCAAGGAACGCCTTCTGACGGCGCAGCGAGCATCCCATGAGGTTTGTCGCCGCCCACGACACCGTGACCGTTGCCGCCATGAAAACGAGCCCCTGCCAGCCTGCGCAGGCGTAGAACACGATATCGGCGGCTAAAAGCAGCAGCCACTGCCATTTGCGGGGTATTAGGTAATACAGCGCAAACAGGACGGCCAAAAAGGCTATGAAGCCATACGATGTAAACAGCACGGCTTACTCGTCCTGAAGTCTAAGGACCATGTCGTACATGGCCTCGGCGGAGTTGAAGTTCTCGGGGGTTATCTCCCTTGCGGGGATGGTGATGTCGAAGGCATCGGACAGCTCGGAGATGAGCGTCACGATATCAAGGCTTTCAAGATAAGCGTCGTCAACGAGGGTGGTGCAGGTCTTGTAATCGACGGTCAGACCGAGATCATCGAGGATGTCATAAATTTCGTCCATTGTAATTCTCCATTAGTAAGTTTCTGTCTATCTTCCCGTTTGGGAGCATGGGCAGGGTGTCCATGCGGTACAGCTTTGAGGGGATCATGTAGCGTTCAAGCTCTTTTATGAGGTACGCTCTCACCGACTTTTCGTCGGCCGTGCCCATGTAATAAAGATACAGCTTCTTTTTTGCCTTATCGAACAGGCAGCAGGCATTTTGAACGCCCTCCGCCATGCAGGCGCAGGCCTCTATCTCGCCAAGCTCGACACGGTGCCCCATGCTTTTTATCTGATTATCCTTGCGGGACACGAACACCAGCTCGCCCCGCTCGTTGAGCCTGCCGAGATCGCCCGTGCGGTAGATAAGCTCGGGATAATGTGGGTTCAGCGGATTCTGCACAAAGGCCGCTGCCGTGCGATCGGGGTCGTCAAAGTACCCTAATGTCACCGCCGTGCCTCTGATGCAGATCTCGCCGAGCTCGCCGTCGGCTGCTTCGGTATTGTCCTCACGCAGGAGGAAAAAGCCTGTGTTGTCAAAGGGTTCGCCGACGGGGATGGGCTCGTTTTCGGCAAACTCACGGTCGACCTCGTAGTAAAACGACATGCCGGTGGCTTCCGTCGGTCCGTAGAGATTTATAAACCTCGCCTCGGGCGCCGCCTGCTGCCAGAGCTTGAGCTGCTTTACGGGGAACACCTCGCTGCCGAAGCACACGGTGCGCAAATGCTCGGGGCGCCCCTCGGCAAATGCGCCGAGGCCCGACACCATCGTGAGCGCCGATGCGACCCAGCACACGGTGTTTATCCCGTGGCGGTTCAGAAAATCAAGTACCTTAAGCGGCGACATGAACAGGCTCTGCTGCATGAGATATGCCGTTGAGCCGCATTTTATGACCGATAGTATCTCCTTCATGCAGGCATCGACATACAGCGGCACCTGCATCGCAAAAACGCTGTCTGCCGCTGCCCCGATGACGGGGCACAGGGCGTTTGCGTAATCTATCAGCGAACGGTGGCAGGCGGTAACGCCCTTGGGCGTGCCGGTGCTGCCTGAGGTAAAGACGATGTAGATAGGATCGGTGTCTATCTGCCGTGCCCTGACGGCGGCAAGCGCAGCATCGTCGGGCTTCGCCGAGAAAAGCTCCGTGCAATCGATGATCTTTTCGCCGCAGCCGAGCTCCTCGGCCGTTGCCCTTGAGCTTTCGTCGCAGATTATTGCGTTTGGCGAGAGCTTTTTTAATATCATGCGCACACGGTGCAGCGGCATACCGACATCCATCGGAACATACATGCATCCGGCGTAAATGACCGAGAAAAACGCTGCTATCGTCTGCGGCGCTTTCTTCATGAACACCACGACCGGTTCATTTTTAAGCCCACGGCGGATAAGCTCACTGCCGCCGGAGCGTGCCATCGCCTGCACCTGTGCAAAGCTGAGGGCGCTCTCCTCGTCGGCAAAAGCGGTCTTGTCGGCGTATTGTGCCGAGGTACGCTCCAAAAATTCAAGAATGTTTTTCATTTCAGTTTTCCATCACATAGGGTCTGGTCTCGACCTGCGGGTACAGGCTCGTGTCAAAGCGCCAGTACTGCACGCTGTACTTCACAAGCTCCTCGCTGGTCTTCATAAAGCATCTCAGATGCTCCGGGCCTACATTGCAGGCATCGAAGTGATACCAGCCCGTGCCGAGATTCACAAGGCACCAGAAATGCTGCGTTCTGCCGTTAAGGCGCTCGACGCTGAGCACCTGGCAGTCTATCTTCTGAAGCAGTGCATAGGTCGTTGCGTAGAAGGTGAAGCAGTCGCCCGTTCCCTTGGTGAGACCACGGTAGGCCTCGGACTTCCAGTCGGTCTTATCCGAGTCGCCGGTGTAGAGCACATTCGAGTAGACATAGTCAAAAATGGCGTATGCCTGCTGCTCAAGTGACATATCATCCTTGAGGATGCGTCCGAGCACCTTGTCGACCTCGGCGTTGAGCTTCTCATCGGTGATCTTGTTTTCTATAAACTTAAACTTGACCGTCACGGAGCTTGAGTTGCCCTCGTGGTCCTTTGCGGTGTATGTAACATCGTACTCGCCGACCTTCTTTGCGTTGACCTTGGACTTATCTACCGTCAGCTCCGGCTCGGGATCGGCATTGTCGACGGCAAATACCTCCTTGAAGTAGGCCACGGCCTCGCCGACATAGCAGTAGCGGTCACGGGCAGCGTAGATAGTCGGTGCGGTCTTATCCGGCGATATGACCGCCGTTGCCTTGATTTTCGTTGAGTTGCCCGCTCTGTCGGTGAGGATTATTTCGACCTCCTGCTCGCCCTCGGTGTCCCAATCCGGCTCGGTGACGAAGCTTGCCTTGACGGCGCTTACATCGTTGATATTCTCAACGAACTTTATCGGCTCGCAGTAGTAGCCGGTGCTGCACTCGCACTTTATGCCGTCTGCCGTGGGCGCAGTGGTGTCATTTACCGTCACGCCGACGGTCTTAGTGACATCGCCCTTTACGAGCTTTACCTCATGTGCGCCGAGACTGTTGAGCATAAACGGCTCTGTCTCCATCTTAAAGCCTGCGTAGTTGCTGCCAAGCTTATTTAAAACGGCGCTTTCGGACAGCGTATCAGTCGATGCTTCAAACTCGCAAACATCATCGCAGACGATGAGCTTACCCTTGACCTCAGCTTCGTTGCCGGCTGCGTCGGCGGCCTTTATGGAGACATCGAAGCTCCCCTTTTTGCTCGTGTCTGGCTTGGAGATAAACTCATACTTAACCTCGGTAGCGTCATCGCAGCCGACGGCGAACTTATCCGCCGTGACCTCTCCGCCAACCTTGACGGCGACGGGGGCAAGGTCGGGCACGGGTGCGGTGGTATCTACGATGCGCAGGATCGAGGTAAATGTCTTGCCGTCAAATTTAATTTCAACGGTCGTATCACCGAGCTTTGTCCAGTCGATGCTGTCAAGATCGGTGGCGAGCTCGGCGTTCTCACGCTCGACTACCATGAAGTCCTTGAGTGTGGGACGGGGCGTGCCCGCCTCATGGGTCAGGACATCCACAGCGCCCAGCACCTTGACGGTGGTCTTTATCGTCTGCTCGTTGCCGTGGGAGTCCTTGAGCGCAATAGCGCAGTCATAGCTGCCCGCCGTACCGTACACGGGCTCGGTCTGCCAAGTGACGGTGTAGTCGGATGCTTCCTTTATCTCGGTGAGGGCATCCTCGGGCTTCAAGCTCTTGTCGTCGATGGTGATGCTCGGATCCTTGGCCTCGGCCTGCGGAGCCATGGTGTCACGCACGATGAGCACGACCTTGCGGGTCATGTCCTCGGACTTGACCGTCAGCAGGTATGTTCCCTCCTCCGTGAGGCTCACATCAGAGTCTCCAACATAGCTTGCCTTGCTGTCGTTTTTCATAAACTTGCTTGCATCCGGAGCGCCGTCGCCAAGCTCGGCTTTGAGGAAAATGTGCATCCCCCGATACACGCCGAACACGATAACAGCGGCGATGACGGCAATGATAAACACTATCGCAAGGGCGATAACCAAGCCCTTCTTCGCCTTTCTTTTTTTCTTGACCGCAGTTCGAGCCATTTTCAATACCCCCTGTGCTAAACCGTTTAAATCTAAGCGAGAGAGGAGTGTCGCAGGCAAGGCTTTGGGATTGAGGAAGGCAAAAGCCTTGTGAATGATCAAAACGAAGCCTGCGGCGCTACTATCCGCTTAGAAAAGTCGTATTTTGACAAATATACATTCTATCACAGATGTGCTGTCATAACAACGGTTTTTTGTTAACAAAAGTGTTGTTGAAATAAGTTTCTCGGCATGGTATACTTTTTCAAGCTTACGGAGGAAGAAATCATGAAAAAAACCGTATCTTTCTTTCTTGCATTTATTATGATATTCACCCTGTGCGCCTGCAATAATGCGCCGCAGGAAACGCCCGTGCCCACGCCCGAGAGCACCGAGCCAAGTTACCTGCCGACGAGCTTTCGCAATAACGGCAAGCGCACGGTCGTGCACTCCATGCCGCAGAAGATAGTCACGGCAGGGCCTAACTGCACGGAAGTGATGTGCGCTCTCGGTCTTGAGGACAAGGTTGTCGGCAAGTGCATGACCAATCACTCCAAGGGCGTGCTTGACGAGTACAAGGACGCATACAGGTCCATCCCCACGCTTTGCGAGGGCTACCCCACGCTCGACGAGATCGTTGACAGCGGCTGCGATTTTCTCTACGCCAGCAGCTGGATATTTGACGACACCCTCACCGTGAAGGCACTTGAGGATAAGGGCATTATCGTGTATGTCAACGAGGCCACGACCTATGACGAGCTGTGGATGGAGATAAACGATCTTAACCGCGTGTTCTGTCTTGAGGGCACCGGCGACGCCGTCGTAAAGGCGCAGACCGACAGGATAAGTGCCGTCGGAGAGGTCGTCAAGGATCAGCAGCCCAAAAAGGTGCTCGTGCTTGACAGCTTCATCGGCGAAAAGGTTTTTACCGCCGGCAAGGCAAACATCGAGACCTCTTATATCGCCTCGGCGGGCGGTGCGAATGTTTTCGACGACCGTGAAAAAGCATGGGACGCCGTGACGGTCGACGATATCGTTGCGGCAAACCCCGATTATATAATCATCCACGACTACAAGGGCTCAAGCTTTGACGACAAGGTCGCAGCGCTCAAGGAAAACTCCGAGCTTAAATACCTCGACTGCGTGCGAAACGAGCGATTTATAAAGCTCTCGCTCGAAAACGCCATGCCCGGCATGAGAAGTGCCGTCACGGTCGAGACCATTGCGCAGACCATGTTTGCCGACCTCTTTGCCGAGCCCGAGCCAACGACCACGCCGGAGAGTTAACATGTTCAAAAAGGCATATGTTGAAATCACGAATATCTGCAACTTAAGCTGTGACTTTTGTCACGGCACAAAAAGAACTCCGCACCGGCTGACGGCGGCGGAGTTCAATTGCATTATGCAAAGGCTCAAGGGTCACACCGAATATGTGTATCTGCACATCCTCGGCGAGCCGCTCACGCACCCGGAGCTGGGCAATATCATGGCGGCGGTCGCGGAGTGCGGCATGAAATGCTGCATCACGACGAACGGCACGCTGCTTAAGGAAAATGAGCAGGCGCTGCTTCATGCGCCGCTGCACAAGCTGAGCGTTTCGCTGCACAGCTTTGAGGTTAACGGCGGCGACCTGCAAAATTATCTGCAATGCGTATGCGAAGTCTGTAAAAAGCTTGCAGCAAACGGCACAATATGTGCGCTCAGGCTCTGGAACAGCGGCGGTGCGGAGACGCTTAACAGCGAAATTTTGGACTTCTTGCGGCAATTTTTCGGCTCCGACTGGCAAAAAAGCCGTGACGGCTACAAGCTCGGGACACTCTTGTACCTTGAAAACGCCGCAAAATTCGACTGGCCGGACATCGACGGCGGTGAGCGCAATGTACAGTTCTGCCAAGGGCTGCGTGACCAGATAGGCATCCTGTGCGACGGAACGGTCGTCCCCTGCTGCTTAGATGCCGACGGCAGTGTGCCGCTCGGCAACATTTTTGAGCAGACGCTTGACGAGATCATGAACACCGAGCGTTCAAGAGCTATCTATGGCGGCTTTTCAAACCGCACTCCGAGCGAAGCGCTGTGCCGCCGCTGCGGCTTTGCCGAGAGGTTCAGTCTATGAGCTCGTTTGCGCTGCACAATTTGGCGATGCTGCTCATGCTGTGCGACCACTTACAGCTCACGCTGCTGCCCGAGCTGCCGGTACTTCGCTGCATCGGCAGACTTGCGTTTCCGCTGTTTGCGTTCATGGCGGTCGAGGGGTATTTCCACACCCGAAGCCTTAAAAAGTACCTCGTGCGGCTTTTGATACTTGCGCTCATTTCGGAAGTCCCGTTTAACCTGCTCGTAAGCGGCAGCTCCTTTGACCCCATGCATCAGAATGTCATTTGTACGATCATCCTCGGCCTATGTTGCATTTGGGCATTTGAGAACATCGCCGCCGACAGGCAAAAGCTTCTGAGTGCCGTCATAATTATTGCAGCTTTCGGCACTGCTATTATCGCTAATGTTGACTACTCCTCGGCGGGCGTTCTGACGCTGCTTGCGTTTTACGCTTTTCGGGGCAATACCCTGCGGTGCAGGCTCTTGCAGCTTGCCTCGCTCGGGTTTATAAGCCTCTTGCTCCTCGGCGGCATCGGCTTTTCCTACCCCTATCAAGCGCTTGCCGTCCTCTCCCTCCCGATAATTTGGCTCTACAACGGCAGTCAAGGCTTGCACAACGGCGTAATCAAAACCGCAAACTATCTGTTCTACCCTGCCCACATGCTCATACTTGCTTTTTTGGCAATATAAAAAGCACCCTCACGGGTGCTTTTTTCAATATTGCAATATCGGCGCTGAGCCGTCGTCCTCGCTTTTGGTGATGGAGCGGATGACGGCGTCGTAGCTGTAGTTGTCGTTCACGAAAACGGTGAAGCTGTCGCCGACCTTTTTGCCGAGCACGGCCTTGCCGAACGGTGATTCACGGCTGATGAGCCCTTTCAAGGGGTCTGTGCGTATGGTCGTCACGACCTGGATTACCTGTGTTTCGTCGTCCTCGGGGATGTATATCTCGACCTTGTCGTACAGACCGACCTCGTCGTCGGCGGAGGCGGAATCGATGATGTGCGCCGACTTTATCATGTTCTCAAGATAGCGGATGCGGCTGCCGTTGCGGTTTTTGGCACGCTTGGCCTCCTTATACTCGAAGTTCTCGCTCAAATCGCCGAAGGCACGGGTGCGCTTGACCTCCTCGATAAGCTCCGGCATCAAGCGGTTGCGCTCGTCGAGCTCGGCCTGCATCTTGGCTATATCCTGCTTTGTCAAATCGTCATGCATGGTATTACCTCTTTTCCATGTCGCATTATACGCCCCGAGCAAGCCAAAATCAAGCTCAGCGAAAGCTGTTTTCGTAAATGTCGATAAACTGCGAAAGCTGTGCGCCCTGATTTCGGAGCATATCATTGTCTGTCACGATCTGCCAGCCGAACACTCCGTATGCGTTATAATAATACCTTGACAGCGGCAGCAAATGGTGCTCTGATCTGACCGCACTTATAGCGTCGCTGTAATCGACCTTCGCCTGCGCAAGTGCCTTGGCGGGGTCGGCGAAAACCGGCTTGTTAGCGTCGTTGAGCGCCAAGCGATATGCCGAGTGTGCCGGAAACAACCCCTGCCACTGCGAAACATCACCGGGATGCGAGGCGCAGGGTGAAAAATACACCGCCTCGAACAGAACAAGCAAACCGACCACCACGACAGCAAATGCGGCCGCAAGCGCAATGAGCCTTTTGTTTTGCCGCCTCACGGTTTTTTCGGCATAATCCACTGTCGCCGCCATGCTCTCCTCGGCCTTTGCGACGATCTGCGTCTGCTCGATTTTTTCCCCGCAAAAAAGCTCGGTCAGTGTGATGTCCAGCAGCTCGCAGACAGGCTCAAACAATGATGCATCCGGCAGGTTTCTGCCCGTTTCCCATCTTGATACCGTCTTGCCGCTTACGCCGAGCCGCTCGGCCATTTCCTCCTGTGTCATGCCCTTGCTTTTTCTCAGCTCGGCAATAAATCTTCCTGTTTTGATCTGATCCATGTCCTCGCCCCTTTCAATCAAATAATACACTATTTCAGTGAAAGAATACAGGACATCATGCGAGAATTAGTGAAATGATATTGTATCTGAGCGCACAAGCGCTCAACTTCACTTTTTGCCACAGGCAAAAAACTTAACTGCGTCAGCATATACCCCGTTGCGTAAAAAAAAGCACCTCTTTCGAGGTGCTAGCGCCTGCAAGAGCGGTGTGAAATAGGAAACTGTCGTTCATTTTAGTTTTGAGCGAGCTATTTTTCGTTCAGATAAGTTGACGGGAGCCGAACACTATCGGTTTTGACGGGCAGCTTTCCGCTCATGCTTCGCTAAACCCCTAGCCCATATATCTCCATTATGCCCGTCGGGCTTTATCTTTGCCTGAACGAAAATCT